>Ga0247832_1000031_pt1 | contig 221555 bp, 225 predicted proteins | sample LaCruzMarch2015__10_FD_192407 | JGI IMG/M metagenome (GOLD analysis project Ga0247832, IMG submission 192407) | Freshwater microbial communities from meromictic Lake La Cruz, Castile-La Mancha, Spain - LaCruzMarch2015_4m | ecosystem: Environmental > Aquatic > Freshwater > Lake | place: Spain...
CCATCAGGGCCGCAATCGCCGCCCCGTCGCGCCCATAGGCATCGAAAAGCGCGCGTTCAAAGTTCGAGGACACCTGAATATCCATCGACGGGCTGATCGAGGGTTTGACCCCGTTGGTACGATGCTCCCCCGCGCGCAGGGTGCGGTCAAGAATGTCGTTCTGGTTGGTCGCGATCACCAGCTGGTGGATTGGAAGACCCATCTGCTTGGCGATATAACCAGCAAAGACATCGCCGAAATTCCCGGTCGGCACAGTAAAGCTGACCGCGCGGGCCGGGGCCCCAAGCGCCACGGCGGCGTAAAAGTAATAGACCACCTGCGCCAGCACCCGCGCCCAGTTGATGCTGTTGACCCCCGCCAGCCGCACCCCGTCGCGAAAGGCCAGATCGTTGAACATGTCCTTGACCCGGGCTTGGGCGTCATCAAAGTCGCCCGACAGTGCCAGCGCATGGATGTTGCCCTCAACCGGGGTGGTCATCTGGCGGCGTTGCACGTCCGAGACCCGGCCTTCCGGGAAAAGGATGAACACATCGACATTGGCAAGGCCGCGAAACGCCTCGATCGCCGCCGACCCGGTATCGCCCGAGGTGGCGCCGACAATCGTGATCCGCTCACCCGTCCGCGCCAGAGCCGCCTGCATCATCTGCCCGATGATCTGCATGGCAAAGTCCTTGAAGGCCAGGGTGGGGCCGTGAAACAGCTCCAAAAGGAAGTGGTTCGCGGCAAGCTGCACCATCGGCGCGCGGGCCTCGTGGTGGAACCCGGCATAGGCCTTGGCGATCAGGCCCTTGAATTCATCATCCGTGAAAAACCCGCCAAGATAGGGCTGCATCACCCGCAAGGCGACTTCTTCATAGGGCAGACCGGCCAGGGTTGCGATCTCGTCGCGCGGCATCACCGGCACCGCCTGCGGCACATAAAGCCCGCCGTCGCGGGCTAGGCCGGTCATCATCGCCTCGCCAAAGCCAAGGACCGGTGCGGTGCCGCGGGTCGAGATATAGTTCATCGTGTCGCCTTCAAACGGTCGGGCGTCTGATACGCCAAAGAAGCAGGCCTGTCATCCCCGCCCAGGTTGCGGCAAGCAGGAACCACTGGATCGCATAACCCCAATGGTTGTTGGGGATATCCGAGGTATCGACCGGCGTCGGCGCAATTCCGTCACCGGTCGGCGCGCTTACGACAATCAATGTCGGTTCCGTGCCCAGCTTGGCCGCCATCGCCGGCACATCCCGCGCGAACCAAAGACCGGTCTGCGGATCGGGCGGCGGGGTGAAGGCGTCTGTTTCTTGCGGCCAATGCAGATGGCCCTCGACCGTCGTCTTGGTCGTGGTCCGGGGCGTGGCGCGGTCTGCATCGGCCAGAAAGCCCCGTTCCACCAGAACCCGTCGGCCCGAGGGCAGCGCGAAAGCCTCGACGATCTGGACACCGGGGCTGGAACCGCGCTGCCCTGCCAGCACCTCAAGATAATCTCCGGTAAAGGCACCCACGACCATGACCGCCTGAAACTTGTGCAATTCGGCGGTGGGCAGGTCTGGCAGCGGGATCGGCGCGTTGTGGATCCGCGCCTCGATCGTCGCTAGATAAAGCCGCTTTTCCTCCATCCGGCGCAGTTGCCAAAAGCCAAGGCTGGTCAGGACCGCCACCCCGACGACCCCAAGCACAAGCGGAAACAGAAAGCGGCGCATTGCAGTCCCCTGAAAATGCCAGCGCAGGCCCGAAGGCCCGCGCTGGCGGTCGCTTGCCGGTGCAGGATCAGCCCTGACCCCAGACATAGACGGCGGCAAAGAGGAACAGCCAGACCACGTCGACAAAGTGCCAATACCAGGCGGCCGCCTCAAACCCACCGTGCTTTTCGGGCGTGAAGTGCCCCTTCAGCGCGCGGATCAGACAGACCGTCAGGAAGATGGTCCCGATGATGACGTGAAAACCGTGAAAGCCGGTCGCCATGAAGAAACTGGCACCATAGATGTTGCCGGCAAAGCCGAAAGCCGCGTGGCTGTATTCGTAGGCCTGTGTGCCGGTGAAGATCACCCCCAGCCCGATCGCCAGCACCAGCCCGCTGACCAGGTCCTTGCGATTGTTTTCGTGGACCAGCGCATGGTGCGCCCAGGTCGCGGCACAACCGGACAACAGAAGGATCAGCGTGTTGATCAGAGGCAGGTGCCAGGGGTCGAACGTCTCGATCCCCACCGGGGGCCACGGACCATCGACGGCCGGGCTGTCAGGCCCCATCGGATAAAGACGGTGCTTGAAGAAGGTCCAGAACCAGGCGGCAAAGAACATCACTTCCGACATGATGAACAGGATGAACCCATAGCGCAGGCCCAGCCTCACCACCGGGGTATGATCCCCGGCTTGGCTTTCCTCGATCATCTCGGACCACCAGGCGAACATGACGTAAAGCACACCGGCAAGCCCGATCAACCCCAGCCAGGGACCCGAGCCGTGCATCCACAAAACCGCCCCGAACAGCATCGCAAAGGCGGCAACAGCCGCCAGAAGGGGCCAGATCGACGGCGGCAGGACGTGGTAGTCGTGGTTTTTTGCGTTGGCCATGGCCTGCGGTTCCTTCGTGTTCGATATCGGCGTTTTCGGTCGTTAGTTCATTGCGCCCTTCGGTAGCGCGGGTGTGACAAGGGCCGCCTGATCTTCGGGCAGCGACGTTTCATGGAACGTATAGCTCAACACGATCTCGTGTACAAACCGGCCCTCAGGATCGTCCATCATCGCCGGATCGACGAAAAAGCTGACCGGCATCAGCACGGTTTCGCCAGGTTGCAGGATCTGTTCCTGAAAGCAGAAACACTCGATCTTGGTGAAATATCCGCCGGCGGCATAGGGAAAGACGTTGAAGCTGGCGATACCAGCCACCGGCCGGGTCGAGGGGTTGTGCGCCTCATAAAAAGCCAGACCGGTTTCGCCGATGCGAATCTCCATCGACGGCTCGACGGGCCTGAAGGTCCAGGGCATCCCCTGCTCCAGCGAGGCGTCAAACCGGATCTTGACCACCTGATCCAGGATCATCTCGCCACCGGTGGCCGCCACCGAGGTTGTGCCTGCAAAGCCGGTCACCCGGCAGAACCAGTCATAAAACGGCGGGATGATGACGATGGTGGAAAAGGTCAGCGTGACCACCAGGGCGACCAGTTGCGCCAGCGTGCGGCTTGCTCCGGTCAGGCGGGGCAGGATCATGCGCCCCCCTCAACCGGCACGGCAGCGGGCTGCACGGTATGGTCAAAGCCCTGCATCGGGTCGCCGCGTGTCACCTTGACCACGGTCAGAGCAAATACCAGCACCACAAAGGCCGCCAGCGTCAGCCCAAGGCCCAGGTTGCGCGAAAAGCGGCGTTTGTGCAGATCATGCGCGGGGCGAAACATCACCAGCCCCCCAAGCCATAGGGCCGCAGCGCCGCTTCGGCCAGGAAGGCCGCGAAATGCAAAAACAGATACACCAGCGAGAAGCGGAAGAAGGCCTTTTCGACGCGGTAGCGGTCTGACTCGGCCACAGCTTCGTCGCGCTGCCAGATGCGGATCGCGCCAATCACGAACCACAGGTTCAGCCCCACGGCCACGGCCAGCGTCAAGGGCCCGCCAATCGTGGTCAGCGCCGCGCCCACCGCTACCGGCACCAAGGCCAGCGTGTAGCCAAGCACATGCGCCCGGGTTGCCCGCCGCCCATGTGTCACCGTCAGCATCGGCACCCCGGCCTTGTGGTAGTCTTCCTTCATGAAGAGGGCGAGCGCCCAAAAATGCGGCGGTGTCCAGACAAAGATCAGCGCGAACATCAGCACGGCTTCCACCGACAGGCTGCCTGTCGCCGCCACCCAGCCGATCATCGGCGGAAAGGCCCCGGCAGCACCGCCGATGACGATGTTCTGCGGCGTCACCCTCTTGAGCCAGACCGAATAGACCACCGCATAAAAGAAGATGGTAAAGGCCAAAAGCCCCGCAGCCATCACGTTCGTCGCCAAACCCAGCATGACGACGCTGATCCCCGACAGCGCCAGACCAATCGCCAAAGCATCCCCGCCCTCGACCCGGCCCGAAGGCACCGGCCGGCCGGCGGTTCGCTTCATCACCGCGTCGATGTCAGCGTCCCACCACATGTTGAGCGCCCCAGACGCCCCCGCGCCAAGGGCGATAAACAAGATCGCGGCAAAGGCTTCGACCGGGTGAAGCGAGGCAGGGGCGACCAACAGGCCGACCAAGGCGGTAAACACCACCAGCGACATCACCCGCGGTTTCAATAGCTGGACATAGTCACCAAAGCCGGCGTCCTCGGACGGCAAGGTGGTCCTGTGAAATGCGCCGGTATCGCTCATCCGTGTCCTGCTTTTTCTAGCTGCCGGTCAAGGCGCGGGAAGGGTCCCCGCGCCCATTGCGCGGCAGCCGCCCATGGGTGGAAGGGCGCCTTGGCCTTAGTCGTTCAGGGCTACATCGACCGGCGACGCCGATGCCTGCGACAGGATGACGTCACCCGCCTTGGCCTTGACCAGCCATTCGGCATAGGCAGCTTCGGACACGACCTTGACCGTGATCGGCATGTAGGCGTGCATCTGGCCGCAAAGTTCCGAGCACTGGCCAAAGTAAATGCCTTCGCGGTCGGGGGTGAAGTGCAAGGCCGCGATCCGGCCCGGAACCCCATCCTGCATCACACCGAAGGCCGGCACTTTCCACGAATGGATCACGTCCGCACCGGTCACCTGCACCACGATGGTCTTGCCCACGGGCACCACCAGCGCGGTGTCGGTAGCCAGAAGAAACTGCTCTTTGGTATAGCCTGCGGCCACCAGCTCTGCCTCGATCTCGGGGGTCAGCATGTTGTCGCCGCCCAAGGACGGCGAGCCGATCATGTAGCTGTCAAAGGCGATGCCTTCATCGACGTATTCATAGCTCCAGGCCCATTGCACGCCGGTTGCCTTGATCGTCACGTCGCCGACGGGGATTTCCTGATCCTTGAACAAGACCGGCAGCGAGAACGCGCCGATGAACACCAAGATCACGATCGGAACCACGGTCCAGGCCACCTCGACCGGAGAGTTGTGGGTAAACCGGGCTGGCGTCGGGTTTGCCCTTTTGTTGAACCGCAGGATGACGAACGCCAGCAATAGGGTGACGAAAATGACGATCGTGGTGATGATGTACAGGATCATCCCGTCCAGCCAGAACACATCGCGCGCGCCGGGCGTGCCGGGCGGCTGAAATCCCATGGCCCCGTCAACCGGCTGGCCGATGATTTCCAACGCCTGCTGGGCCAGGGCGGCCCCCGAGGTCAGGCCCGTGACAAGGCTGGCACCAAGCAGTACGGCAGTTGCGGTCAAGGCAGTCGAAAAGCGCATGTCGTTTTCCCGTTCGTGCGGCGGCGGGTCTGCCGCTGTCTGGCAGGTCCGCCAAGCCGGCAGAATCCCGTTGTCATTGCCCCCTCTAAAACCATAATGCCGGGCTTGCGACAAGCGAAACCGTTGCGACATAGCAGCACTCCGGCGGGGCGAAAGGGCGGCACCATGGCCTTTGTGAAGTTGACGCTGGTGGCCTTTGGGCTGATTTATGCCACCGCCCTGGGCGGTCTTTACGTCTTTCAGCGCGATCTGCAGTATTTTCCCGGCCAGTCCGACCCCGCCCCCGAAACGCTGGGCCTGAGCGGTGTCTTCCGCCAGACTCTTGCCACCCCCGACGGCGAATCCTTGGTCCTGTGGTACAGCCCGGCCAATCCGGGGCGGCCAACGATCCTGTTTCTGCACGGCAATGCTGGCACCATCGCCAACCGTGCCGATAGGCTGGAGTTCTATCAGGCGCAGGGAGTCGGCGCGGCCTTTCTGTCCTGGCGCGGCTATGGCGGCAGCAGCGGCCGGCCGACGGAAACCGGCCTTTTGATCGATGCCGTGACCGCCTACCGCCATCTGCGCGGCCTGGGGATCGGCGCAGACCGGATCGTGCTGGTTGGCGAATCGCTTGGGGCTGGGGTTGCGGTTCAACTGGCCGCCGCGCACCCGGTGGCGGCCGTTGTGCTCGAGGCCCCCTTCACCGCAGCCGTCGATGTTGCCCGGCAAACCTATCCTTGGGTCCCGGTCAGCCTGTTGATGAAAGACCAGTACCGGTCCCGCGACCACATCGCGCGCATCCGTGCGCCGCTTCTGATCCTGCATGGCGAGGCGGATGCTGTCATCCCCTTCGGCTTTGGCAAGGCGCTTTATGCCGCGGCGAAAGACCCCAAGACCTTCCTCAGCCTCGGCCCTGTTGGCCATGAGGCGCTGAGCGACCCCGAGACTTGGGCCATGGGTGCCGATTTCATTGATGGGCTAGACCTGCAATGATCCACAGACCTCGCCGAATAGTCTGGAAAATGGTCGCAACCTTGGCGACGCTGTACCTCAGCAGCGTGGCAGCATTGTTCCTATTCCAGCGCCAATTGATCTACTATCCGACCCGAAATGCGCCTTCACCCGCAGAAGCCGGGTTTGCAGCAACAAGCGAGCATGTCTTGACAGCCGCAGATGGCACCCAACTCCTTCTTTGGTATTCCCCGGCAAAACCCGGTGCAGCGACGATCCTCTACTTTCACGGCAAGGGCGGCGAAATCTCTGACCGTCCAAACCGCTGGGCCGCCTATCGCGCTGCCGGTCTTGGTGTGGCCTTCCTAAGCTATCGCGGCTACGGCAGGAGCGAAGGCAGCCCGACCGAGGCAGGGCTGCATCAGGATGCGGACGCCGCTTATGACTGGCTTTTGGCGCATGGTATTCCCGCCGACCAGATCGTCGTCGTCGGTGAATCCCTTGGCACGGGGGTCGCAACTCGACTTGCCGCCGATCGTGACCTTGGCGCACTTGTGCTTGAGGCCCCCTATACCTCTCTTTCCGATGTAGCCGCCCGCCGGTTTCCGTGGGTCCCCGTCCGGCTTCTGATCCGCGACCCCTTTCTTTCTCATGACCATATCCGCAGGGTCGAGGAACCGCTCCTCATACTACATGGCACCGCCGACACCCGTGTTCCCGTGACCATGGGCCAGGCCCTGTACGACGCGGCCCCCGGCCCGAAAGAGATCATCTTTTTCCCCGGTGTCGGTCATTTGGACCTTTTCGGCCCCAACCTCTGGGCTGCAGAGATTGGATACATCGCACGCAACTTCCCCGGCTAAGCCGCTTGCAGCACCCTTATGCAGGGCGTACCTATTCTGGACCCCCCGCAAGGATTGCCCCATGACCGATGCCCCTTTCCGCCCGTTCGAGACCCATCTGGACGAGGCCGCAGCCCTCGCAGTCCTACGTGCTGCCACGGCAGGGGCCGACGACGGCGAGCTTTTCCTGGAACGCCGCCGCGCCGAAAGCATCGTGCTGGACGACGGTCGCATCCGGCAGGCGACCTATGATGCAAGTCAAGGCTTCGGCCTGCGCGCGGTCAGGGGAGAGGTTGCAGGCTACGCCCATTCGACCGAAATCACCGAAACCGCCCTTCGCCGAGCGTCGGAAACCGCACGGCTCGCTGTGGGCGCGGGCGGCGGCACGATGGCCGCAGCGCCGCGCGGCACCAACACCCGGCTTTACCGCCCGGACGATCCGATGGCCGATGCCGCATTCCCTGTGAAGATCGAGCTTCTGCGCGAGATCGACGCCTATGCCCGGGCGCTCGACCCGTTGGTGGTGCAGGTGTCAGCCACCCTGTCGGCCAGCCTGCAAGAAATCGAGATCCTGCGCCCCGATGGCAGCCGGATCACCGACATCCGCCCGATGGCCCGGATCAATGTCAGCGTGATCCTGGATCAGGACGGCCGCCGCGAACAGGGTGGCACCGGCAGGGGCGGGCGGCACGGGTTGGCGCAACTGATGCAAGCCGACACCTGGCAGCCGATGATCGCCGAGGCGCTGCGCATTGCCCGCGTCAACCTTGGCGCGGTCGCGGCACCGGCGGGCGGCATGGATGTGGTGCTTGGCCCCGGCTGGCCCGGCATCTTGCTGCACGAAGCGATCGGACACGGGCTTGAGGGCGATTTCAACCGCAAGGGCACCTCGGCCTTTGCGGGGCTTTTGGGCCAGCAGATTGCCGCGCGCGGGGTCACCGTGCTGGACGACGGCACGATTCCCGACCGGCGCGGGTCGATCTCGATCGACGATGAGGGCACGCCCTCGGCCAAGACCGTGCTGATCGAGGATGGCGTGCTGGTCGGCTACATGCAGGACCGCCAGAATGCCCGCCTGATGGGCGTGGCCCCGACCGGCAACGGACGGCGCGAAAGCTTTGCCCATATCCCGATGCCGCGGATGACCAACACCTACATGCTGGCCGGCCCGGACGCCCCCGGGGATATTCTGGCCAGCCTGAAGGACGGGCTTTACGCCGTGGGATTCGGCGGCGGCCAGGTCGACATCACCAGCGGCAAGTTTGTGTTTTCCTGCACCGAAGCCTACCGGGTCAGGAATGGCGTGATCGGCGAGGCGGTCAAGGGTGCCACCCTGATCGGCGACGGCGCAACCGCCCTGAAAGGCATCCGCGCCGTGGGCCGCGACCTTGAGCTGGACCCCGGTATCGGCAATTGCGGCAAGGCCGGGCAATGGGTGCCAGTCGGCGTCGGACAACCCACGCTGCTGATCCAGGGCCTGACCGTGGGCGGATCTGCGACCTGACACAGGCGCGCCAGGAAAGGGATGGTACAGCTTCCCCGGCTCGAACGGGGGACCCCCAGATCCACAATCTGGTGCTCTAACCAACTGAGCTAAAGCTGCACGCAAAGCGCCAGTTAGCTTTCCTCCCCTGCGATTGCAAGCGCCTTGACCGTCGCCGCAGCCCTGAGCGCCTCAATGCCTGCAGGGCAGCTGGCCAAAGTTGCGACTTGCACCGCCAAAGACGACGCGCTACCGCGATGCAACACGCACAAGGACAGCACGATGGGCATCGACCGCGAAAGCGACATCGCCGCAAACATCCAGATCGGCCCGACCGATCTGGGCATGGTGCGCATCTATATCGAGGCCGAAGGCGGCGTGGAACTGCCGCTGGATTTCGACCCCGATGAAGCCGAAGAGATTGCCGAAGAATTGCGTGCCGCCGCCGAGGCCGCGCGACTGCTGGCCGACCGCCCCAAGCAGCGCTGACCCCCGATCTTGCGCCCCCCGGTCCCACCCACGATTTCCGCAGGAAATCGTTACGGAAATCGAATGATTTCCGGTCACAAACCCGACATAGGGTCGCGCAAGGCCTGCAGCCGCAGCGCCGCGGTTCGGGCAAACTGCCGCAGGATCAGCTTGCGCCTTGCAGCGGCAAGCGGCGTCTCTGGCCCCAGCCGGATCACTTCGCCGTCCCAGGCATCCGCCAGGATCAGTCCCGTCCCCTCTGGCAAAAGCGCCGCGGGAAAGGCGGCATCCACCGCCCAGAAATACCGGTCGCACCACTCCAGATAGCTTTGCCATTTCCGGTCAGCCTGAAAGTCGGCCCGGCTGGATTTGCACTCTACGACCCAAACCTCGCCCTTTGGTCCGAGTGCCATCACATCTACCCGCAAGCCGGGTGCCGGGACGAATTCCTCGATACAGGCAAAATCAAGCGATCTCAGGCTGCGACACACGCCGCGTTGCAACCGCTGGCCGGGCAGAAGATCGTCTTGCGAGGGAATAGGTCGCGCCATCCCGGCACATTGAGCGAAGACGAAACGCTCGTCCAGCCTTGCAGCCGTGCTGCCTTGCGCCTATCTCTTGGGGTGGCGGGTGCTGCTCTTCGCGTGCGGGGCCAATTTTCCAGTGGCCGATAAGCAAACGAACGGGTGCTGGCTCTGACAGGATCCTGGTCTTGTTACCTGGTGCCCACCTGAGACCTCTGGCTCTCGGGAAAACCCCGGTCCCCACGGTCGCTGCGGGCCCGCCACCTTTACCCGCGCAGATCCTTGCGGGACCCCACGCCAGCCGCAGAAGCCGCAACCGGCACTGGAACGGGCGCAGGCGTCCGCGCGCCGTGTCCACCGCCAGGCGCGCCGTCATCGGTCAGGGCCATCACCGAAAACCCGAACTGCACCGCCGCAAACAGGATGCCATTGAAAAACGCCAGCATGAACGCGGCGATCCAGCCCATGTCCGAGTTTCGGACCAGCGCCCCAACCCCAGCAACATCCAGCCACAGCAGGGACAGCGTAAAGCCGGCCGCCACGGCAAAGCCGATTGCGACGCTGCGAAGGTAAAGGCGGATCAGATCGGGCATCGGTGTCTCCGTGGTTGTATAAAAGCTAGGGTGTCCCCGGCGCTTTGCCAAGGGTCAGATGGCGATGCGCTGAAATCCGTCGCGCAGCGCGGTTGACCAGGCCTCGCTCATGGCGCGAAAGGCGGGGTCACCGGCCTCGATCCGGCGTTTGAGCGTTACGCGGCAGGCATCCCGTTCGATCACGGCCAGGTCCAGCGGCATGCCGACCGACAGGTTCGACCTCAGCGTCGAATCCATCGACAAAAGCACCGCCTTTTGCGCATCCGCGAGGCTGGTTGCGGGCTTTACCACCCGGTCCAGGATCGGCTTGCCGTATTTATGCTCGCCGATCTGGAGGAAGGGCGCATCCTCGGTCGCCTCGATGTAATTGCCCTCAGGGTAGATCAGGAACATCCGCATCGCCCCGCCCCGGCGCTGGCCTGCGACGATGAAACTGGCGGTAGCCCCCTGCATCACGCTGAGCTTTTCGTCTATCTCTGCACGCACCTCTGCCAGCATCCGGCCAACAATATCGGCGACCTTCAGCAGGGTGGGTGCCAGCATGATGCTGGTTTCCGGTGTTGCCTCCGGGTCTTCGATCGCCTCGCGCAACCTGGCGATCGTGGTCTGGCTGACCGACAGGCTGCCGGCAGTCATGATGGTGATGACCCGCTCTCCTGGATCCTCAAAGGTGAACATCTTGCGGTAGGTCGAAATATTGTCGAGCCCGGCATTGGTGCGCGTGTCCGACAGCATCACCATGCCGTCATTCAGCAACAGGCCCACGCAATAGGTCATTCCCGTCTCCCCTTACTTGGACAAGCCTATTGGCTTGCCTGCAGGATCGCAACGGTCACATCCATCTCTTCGCGCCCCGCGCCCCGGGCGATGCCCCGGATCGGGGCGGCATCCTGCGCGTCATAGCCCGACCCAAGCCGAATGTAGCGTTCATCGGGGCAGCTGCGGTTTGCCGGGTCAAAGCCAACCCAGCCCAAGCCGGCGATGTAAAGTTCAGCCCAGGCATGCGCCGCCTCATGCGCGCTGCCGCTGGCGTCGGAGAAGAGATACCCCGAGACATAGCGCCCCGGCAGCCCCCGCGCCCGTGCAACCGCGATCAGGGCATGGGCATGGTCCTGGCAGACGCCTTCGCCCAGGCTCAGGGCCTCGGCGGCAGTGGTATGGGCATGGGTGACCCCGGGCCGATAGGCGATGGCATCGGCGACGCATCCGCTCAACGCATGCGCAAGGGCAAGGGCGTCATCCCCCCTTGCGGTGGCGGCAAGCGCCACCAGAGCCGTATCGGTGCGGGTCGGCGCAGTGGCGCGCAGGTAAACTTCGGGCGGAACGGTTTCGCGGTGGCCACGCAACACTCCGGACAGATCCGTCGTCTCGACCAGGCCCTCGACATGGACAGTCACCTCATCGACCGGTCCGGCCACCGTCCAGCCCTGCACGACATCACCCGCTCCGTCGCGAAACCCCGCACCTTTCTGGCCTCCCTCAACCGTCACCTGCCACCGCACCAGGCGCTGTCCGGCAAAATCAGACGGCCAAAGTCGGTGGCTTTGCACCACCAGTCGCGCCGGCCGGTCGTAACGGTAGCGCGTCACATGGTCGACGGTCAGACGCATCAGCGCATCTCTCCACTAAGGTACGCAGCGTGGATCGCCTGCGCGAGACGGGAGGTTTCGGCGATATGGCGGCTTAGGTATTCGTGCAACCCTTCTTCGAAGATCGTCTCGACCGTCGTCCCTTCGACCGCCGCCATCAGCGAGCGCGCCTGGTCCTGGGCGGCGGTCTCGCGCCCGTAAGCCTTGGCCAGGCGGTCCAGATGGTTCACCAGCCCCACCGAACAGGTCGCAAGCGACCTGGGCGACTGCGGGTTCAGGATCAGAAAATGCGCGATCTTTGCCGCCGTCGCTTCGCCGCCATAAGCCCAGTGAAACGCCCGCTCTGCCCCCATGGCGCGCAACAACGTCGACCATTGGTAGTTGTCGAGGCCCGAGCCGACGAAATCGAGCCGGGGCAGCAGCACATAATACTTGACATCGATCAGCCGGGCGGTGCTGTCGCCGCGTTCAAGATAAAAGCCTATATTCAGGAAGTTGTAGCCATCGTCGCGCAAAAGCGTGGCGTCGATTGCCCCACGCACCATCGCCGCGTGCCGGGTCACCCAATCGGTCAGGCGCGACAGATCAACCTCGGACCTCGGTTGACGCTCTAGCGTTTTCAATTCCTGAAAGGCGGTGTTCAGCGCGTCCCAGACCTGGGCGGTCAGGGCGGTGCGCACGATGCGTCCGTTTTCCCGGGCAGCGGTGATTGCGCTGACCACAGACGACGGGTTGTCGCGGTCGAAGAACAGGAAGCTTTCGATGTTGCGCTGCACCGGGTCGCCGTATTTCCGCGCAAAGGCTTCAGCCATGCCGGTTGCGCGCAGCAGACTGTCCCATTCGCTGCGAAACCCCCGGGCCGATGGCAAAAGCGCGATCCGGCTGCCCACTTCCAGCAAGCGGGCCACGGTATCGGCGCGCTCCATGTAGCGCGCGATCCAGTAAAGGTTGTCCGCAGTACGGCTCAACATCCCAAGACCCCCCTGGGAGCCCAGGATTTTTCTTCGAAAAATCTTGGGCGCGGCCCGGATGCTGCAGCCTTGCACGCCCAGACAGCGGCCCGATCTCGCCAAAATTCTTCTCCGAAGAATTTTGGCCCACCCAGCCCGCGCGCGAAGTTCCTGCCGCTCATTCCGCCAACACCCAGGTGTCCTTGACCCCGCCGCCCTGGCTTGAATTCACCACCAGCGAGCCTTCGGTCAAGGCCACCCGTGTCAGCCCGCCCGGGACCAGTTCGATGGTCTCACCCACAAGGCAATAGGGGCGAAGGTCCACATGCCGGGGGGCCACCCCTTCGGCGACAAAGGTCGGCACCGAAGACAGCGCCAGCGTAGGCTGGGCGATGTAATTGCCCGGGTCCTCGACGATCTTGGCGCGGAACCGCTCTACCTCCTCGCGGCTGGCCTTTGGGCCGACCAGCATCCCGTAGCCGCCCGAGCCGTGGACCTCTTTGACCACCAGTTCCGGAAGCTTTTCCAGCACGTATTTCAGATCCTCGGCCAAGCCGCATTGCCAGGTCGGCACGTTTTGCAAGATCGGCTCTTCGCCCAGGTAGAACCGGATCATTTCCGGCACATAGCAGTAGACCGCCTTGTCATCGGCCACCCCGGCCCCCGGCGCGTTGCAAATCGACACGGCACCCGCACGGTAGACGTCCATCAGGCCGGGCACGCCAAGCATACTGTCGGGCCGAAAGCACAACGGGTCGATAAAGGCGTCATCCAGACGCCGGTAGATCACATCCACCCGCTCGGGCCCTTCGGTCGTGCGCATCCACACAAGTCCGCCCTCGACGAACAGATCCTGCCCTTCGACCAGTTCCACGCCCATCAGATCGGCCAGCAGACTGTGTTCATAATAGGCGCTGTTGAAATGCCCAGGCGTCAGGATCACCACTGTGGGTGTGCCATCACATTTGGCCGGAGCGACCGATTCCAAGGTGCGGCGCAGCTTTTCGGAATAGTGATCCACCGGCTCGATCCGGTTTTCGCGAAACAGGGTTGGGAACATCCGCATCATGATCTCGCGGCTTTCCAGCATGTAGCTGACGCCCGAGGGGGTGCGGCAGTTGTCTTCCAGCACGAAAAACTCCTCGGGGCCGGTGCGCACGATGTCGACGCCGACGATATGGGAATAGACCCCCTTGGCCGGCAGGATACCTGCCACCGCCTTTTCGTAAGCATCGTTCTGGTAGACCAGCCGCGACGGGATGCGGCCGGCGCGGATGATCTCACCCCGCCCATATGCATCGCCCAGAAAGGCGTTCAGGGCCCTTGCCCGCTGCTTGATTCCCTTTTCTAGCCTGGCCCATTCGCGGGCGGAAAAGACCCGCGGGAACATGTCGAACGGGATCAGCCGGTCGGGATCGCCGCCTTCACCGTATACCGCAAAGGTGATGCCGATCCGCCGAAACAGGGCCTCTGCCTCGGCCTGCTTGAGGTGGCGCAACTCTTGCGGCATGGCGGCGACCCAGTCTTGCAGTCGCTCGTAGGGCTGACGGACGCCGGTGCCGTGATACATTTCGTTGAACGTGGCCACAGAGCCCCCCCGCACTTTCCATCACTAGAGCAGCCCAACCGCCCCGCGCCTAGCCCCCGCCCTCAAAAAAATGCCCGCGATCCGGTCACTTGCCTAAGGTTTGGGCAAAGCCTGCAGTGCCCCTGGCCACCTGGCCTTGCGACCCCCTTCCCCCGTGCTACCCTCATCCCATGGCCGACCCTGTCCTGACCTTCACCGAACGGGGCATCTATTGCCCCCTTGGCGACTTCTACATCGACCCCTGGCGGCCGGTCCCCCGGGCCTTGATCACGCATGGCCACTCCGACCATGCCCGCTCCGGCATGGGCCGCTACCTTGCCACCGATCAGGCCCTGCCGGTGATCCGCCACCGCCTTGGCCCGATCACGGCCGAGGGGGTGGCCTATGGCGAGGCGCGACAGATCGGCGGGGCGCGGGTGTCGTTCCACCCCGCAGGCCATGTCCCCGGCTCAGCCCAGATCCGGGTCGAGGTAGCGGGAGAGGTCTGGACCGTCTCGGGCGATTACAAGACCGAAGCCGACGGGCTGGCCGAACCCTTCGAGCCGGTCCGAAGCCATGCCTTCATCAGCGAATGTACCTTTGGCCTGCCCATCTTCCGCTGGGAGCCGCAGCCTGCGGTTATCGCCCGCATCGCCGATTGGTGGCACGCCAATGCCGCGCAGGGCAAAACCTCGATCCTCGGGGCCTATTCCTTTGGCAAGGCCCAGCGCCTCTTGGCAGCGCTGCCGCCCCTTGGCCCGATCCTGACCCATGCAGCGGTCGAGGACATGACCCAGGTCCTGCGCGACCAGGGCTACCCCCTGCCGCCCACGACCCGCGTCACCCCCGAGGTCACCGCGAAAACCCACCCTGGCGCCCTGGCCATCGCGCCGCCTGCTGCTCTTGGCTCGGCCTGGGCCGCACGGCTTGGCCAGGTGGAGGAGGCGTTTGTCTCGGGCTGGATGGCCCTGCGCGGCATCCGCCGCCGCCGCGCGCTTGGCACCGGCTTTGTCCTCTCTGACCACGCCGACTGGCCGGGCCTGAACGACGCGATCCGCGCCACCGGGGCGGAACGGGTTTTCGTCACCCACGGCTACACCGCGCCCTTCCGCCACTGGCTGGAGAGCGAGGGCTATGACGCCGGCATCGTCGAGACCCAGTTCACCGGCGATGATGCCGAACCGGCACAGGTCACGGAATGAAGCATTTTGCCGCCCTGTTCGCAGCCCTCGACGGCTCCACGAAAACCGGCGCCAAGACCGCAGCCCTTGCCGATTACTTCCGCACCGCGCCCGAGGCGGACCGGGTCTGGACCGTGGCGCTGCTGACCGGCCGCCGCCCAAAGCGCGCGGTCACCGCGACCGAACTTCGCCTTTGGGCCGCACAGGCGGCGGGCATCCCCGATTGGCTGTTTGAGGAAAGCTATGCCGTCGCGGGCGATCTGGCCGAGACGATTGCCCTTCTCCTCCCGCCGCCCGTCACCAGCACCGATCTGGCGCTGGATCAGGCGATCCGGGGCCTAATCCAGCTGACCGGCCAGCCCGCCGAGATGCGCCGCGCGGCGGTTCTCGCGGCCTGGGCGGGGCTGCCACCGACCGAGCGCTTTCTGTACAACAAGCTTCTGACCGGCGGCTTTCGCATGGGCGTGGCGCGCGGCCTTGTCACTCGCGCGCTGGCCGAGGCCACCGGTGTCGAAGACGCGATCCTCGCCCACCGCCTGATGGGCAGTTGGGACCCCTCGCGCCTGACGTTTCAAGCCCTGATCGCGGGCGATGCCGGCGCGGATGCCCGCCCCTATCCCTTTGCGCTGGCCAGCCCGCTGGAGGGGGAACCCGATACGCTTGGCCCGCCCCAGGACTGGCTGGCGGAATGGAAATGGGACGGCATCCGGGGCCAGCTGATCACCCGACCGGGGGCCTTTGCGCTCTGGAGCCGGGGCGAAGAGCTGATCACTGACCGCTTTCCCGACCTGGCCCCCCTGGCCGATTTCCTGCCGCAAGGCACGGTGATCGACGGCGAGATTCTGGCCTGGAACGCCGCGGACGGGCGCCCGCTGCCCTTTGCCGCGCTGCAAAAGCGGATCGGGCGCAAGACCGTGCCAAAGGCGCTTCTGGCCGAGGCCCCGGCCCGGATCCTGGCCTATGACCTGCTGGAGGAGGGCGGTCGCGATCTTCGCACGCAGCCCCTGTCCCTGCGCCGCGCGCGGCTGACGGCGATCCTTTCCGCCCTGCCCCCCGATCTGCCGCTGGCCCTGTCGCCTGCCATCGACTTTCCGGACTGGGCCAGCCTAGCCCAAACCCGCGCCCAGGCGCGCAATGCTGCGGCAGAGGGGGTGATGCTGAAACGGGCAGGCTCGCCCTATACCGGCGGGCGCAAACGCGGCGACTGGTGGAAGTGGAAACTCGACCCCTTCTGCGTGGACGCGGTGCTCTTGTACGCCCAGGCCGGGCACGGGCGGCGGGCGAATCTCTTTACCGATTTCACCTTTGGAGTGCGGGACGGCAACGAGCTTGTCGCCTTTACCAAGGCCTATTCCGGCCTGACCGACGCAGAGTTTGCCCAGATCACCCGATGGGTCCAGTCCCACACGCTGGAACGCTTTGGCCCGGTGCGCAAGGTGCCCGCCGAACTGGTGTTCGAAATCGGGTTCGAAGGCATCCAGCCCAGCCCGCGGCACAAGTCAGGGCTAGCCTTGCGCTTTCCACGGATGCTGCGCTGGCGGCATGACAAGACCGTGGCCGACATCGACACCCTTGACAGCCTGCGCGCGCTGTTTCAGGCCGAGCGGTGACCCCGGACTGCGCACCTTGCCGGGCCAGGCGCAAAACTTTTCGAAAAGTTTTGCCAAAATTCTTCGAAGAATTTTGCCCCCCCCACCGCCGGGGTTGCACAACCAAAGCCAAGACCCCTAGATGGTCCCGAACCGAATTCGGAGCCCTCCATGACCCTGCCCCTTTCCCGCCCCGTCTTTGATGCCGATGCGACCGGCGGCGGCTTTGGCGACCTGCCCAATTGGGACCTGACCGACCTTTATCCCAGCCCCGACGGGCCGGAATTCGCCCGCGACATGACCGAACTGGTCCGGGCCTGCACCGCCTTTTCCACCGGCTATGAGAGGCGGCTGGACCAGTTGGACGCCGCGAGCCTGTTGGCTTGTGTCGAGGAATATCAGCGCATCGACATCATCGCCGGGCGGCTGATGTCCTATGCCGGCCTGCGCTATTACCAGAACACGCTGGACGCCGACCGCGCCAAGGTCATGGGCGACGCGCAGGACAAGGTCACCACCGCCACCACGCCCCTCGTGTTCTTCAGTCTGGAATTCAACCGCCTCGGTGACGACCATCTGGCGGGGCTTTTGGCCGCGAATGCCGCGCTTGCCCGTTACAAGCCGGTGTTTGACCGGATGCGCGCGATGCGGCCGCACCAGCTTTCGGACGAGCTGGAGAAGTTCCTGCATGACGAAAGCGTGGTCGGGGCCAGCGCCTGGAACAAGCTCTTTGATGAAACCATGGCCGGCCTCATGTTCACCGTGGCCGGTGAGGCCGAACCCTTGAACCTGGAAGCCACGCTGAACCTGCTGACCGATCCCGCCCGCCCCCGGCGTGCGGCTGCGGCCCAGGCCCTGGCCGAAGTTTTCGCCAACAGTGTCAAACTTTTCGCCCGCATCCACAACACGCTGACCAAGGAAAAGGAAATCCACGACCGCTGGCGCAAGATGCCCAATCCGCAGCATGGACGGCACCTGTCCAACCATGTCGAGCCCGAGGTGGTCGAGGCGCTCCGCAATGCCGTAGTCGCGGCCTACCCGAAACTTTCGCACCGCTACTACCGGCTGAAAGCGCGCTGGCTGGGGCTGGAGCGGCTGCAGGTCTGGGACCGCAACGCCCCCCTGCCGCAGGAAACCCCGCGTCTGGTGGGCTGGGCCGAGGCGCAGGCGACCGTGACCGAGGCCTACGCTGCCTTTGACCCCCGGATGGCCGATCTGGCCAAACCCTTCTTCGAGCGCGGCTGGATCGACGCGGGCGTGAAACCCGGCAAGGCACCTGGCGCCTTTGCCCACCCGACCGTCACCACCGTCCACCCCTATGTGATGCTGAACTACCTTGGCAAACCGCGCGATGTGATGACCCTGGCGCATGAGCTTGGGCACGGCGTCCATCAGGTGCTGGCGGCGGGGCAAGGGGAGCTTTTGTCCTCCACCCCCCTGACCTTGGCCGAAACCGCATCGGTGTTCGGCGAGATGCTGACCTTCCGCAAGCTTCTTGATGGCGCCAGCACCCCCGCCGAACGCAAGACCCTGCTGGCCGGCAAGGTCGAGGACATGATCAACACCGTTGTCCGGCAGATCGCGTTCTATGACTTTGAATGCAAGCTGCATGCAGCGCGGGCGGAAGGGGAGCTGACCCCCGACGACATCAACGCGCTCTGGATGTCGGTGCAAGCACAATCCCTGGGCGATGCGTTCGACTTCATGCCGGGATACGAGACCTTCTGGGCCTATATCCCGCATTTTGTCCATTCGCCGTTCTACGTCTATGCCTATGCCTTTGGCGACGGGCTGGTGAACGCGCTATATGCAGCCTATGCCGCCGGACTGCCCGGCTTTCAGGACAAGTACTTCGCCATGCTGAAGGCGGGCGGGTCCATGCATCACAGGGACCTTCTGGCCCCGTTTGGCCTTGACCTGTCGGACCCGGCGTTCTGGGACAAGGGTCTGGCGATGATTGCAAGCTTTATCGATGACCTTGAGGCGATGGAGGCCTGATGATGCCGTTGTTCCTGCGATCCCTGCCGCTGTCCTTCCTGACGCTGTGGCACTATGTGTTCTGGTTGCCGCTGGTCCTGATCATCTGCATCCCGTTCATGCTGTTGGCCATTTTACCTTTGGTCGGGATGGTGGTGTTGACCGCCATCGCCACCTTCATCAGCTTTGCCGGGTTCATGAGCGCCCTTGCCGCCCATGGTCGAGACGATGAACCGGCCTTTGGCAAGCTGATCGGGTCAAGCCTGCTGCTGAGCGTGATCAACATCTTGGTGTCGATCCTGGTGATCGTGATCGCCATCGCGGTTGGCATGGCGGCAGAGTATCTGGGCATCGGGACCGAGGTCATCGTCCCCGGGTTGGAAGAGATTCCCTTTGCCACCGGCGTTGGCGCGCTGGTCTATGTCGGGCTCAGCTCGCTGTTCTATTGCGCAATGGCCGTGCCGATGACTGCGCTTGCGGCGGCCGCCACGCCTCGCGGGCGCAATCCCGGCCCGTTCTACGGCTTTGGCGCGGGGCTGTTTTCGGTTGGCATGGCCTGGGCCCTGTGGATCGCCGGCCTGGTGCTGCTGGGCTTCTTCATGGCCATCGCTGAAGGGGTCGGCTTTGGCATGCAGACGGCCGTCAGCAGCATGTTCGGCATCCCGCTGGAAGAGCAGATCAAGATCGACTGGTGGTTTCTGGGGCTGTCGGTGGTCTATGCGCTGTGGGGAACCTGCTGGTTTTGCGCCACCGCCGTGCTGGCCTGGGATCGAACGGTTCAGCGCCAGACGTCCGTCAAGACCGAGGTCGAGACCGTCGCCAGGCTAAGCGCCAACGATCTGCGCGCGCTGCGCGAGGCCCGGATGCCCGGACGCGGCGACCAGCACTAAACGCAGCGCGCGATCAGCCCTGCGCCAGGCGGCGCATCCTGATCAACCCTGCGCCAGGCGGCGCATCTCGGCCAGATGCGCCGCCATCAAGGCGGCCCCGGTCTCGATATCGGCGGCGGCGGCATCTGCGTCGATCAGCGTCGCGATATCGGGGTCATAGGCCACGATCGGCCCGCCGATCAGTACCCAGACCTGCGGACAGCGGATACGCAGCGCCACGATCAGCCGGGCGGCGGCAAAGGTCATGCCCGGCAACGATGCCGAAAGCCCGACCATGGCCGGGTTCAATTGGGCAATCTCATCCACCAGCGCCTGATGGCCAAGGCCCAGCCGCAGCGTGATGTCCCATCCTTTGCGGCGTAAAGTATCGGCGGCAATCGTGGCACCGATGCCGTGGGTTTCCCCCGGCACGCTGGCAAACACAGCCTCGGCCCCTGGAACCGTCGTCAGACGTTCGGTGAGGAACACCGCGCGCAGGTCGCGCAAAATGGCATAGATGCGTCCCGCGCCCAGAATGACCTGCGCGGCCGTCGCCTCGTCGCGCTCCCAGCGGGCACCCAGCCTCCGGGCGGCCTCGGCGATGTAAAGGTGGTAAAGTGCATCGGCCCCCATGCCGCCAAGCCGTTCGGCCTGCACCAGATCGGCAGCAGCGGTGTCATGACCCGACACCAGCGCGTCGCACAATTGTTCGACCACCGCATTGGCAGGAACGGCACCCTGCACCGGCGCTGCCTCGGGCGCGCTGCGGCTTACCCGAAGAATCACCTCTCGGGCCAGAACCCGCAGCGCTGCGGGCGACAAGGATTTGCCCCGAAGCTCCAAAGACTGTTGCGCGCGGGCCAGTTGCGGTGCGATGGAATCAGACAACCCCAAGAAATCTTTACGCATTGACAGGCCTTCCCCCCTAGAACGCCGACCGACCGTGCTTGCCTTGAAGTCGCACGACAAGACGCCCGTTTGCCGCAGCAGGTCTGGCTGGGCCCTGCAAAACGGTCGGTCTTGCCAGCCTATCACAGTCCCGTGACGATCGGCGGGAATTCGCCGCCGCACTGCGGCACGCGCCTGGTCCCTGCGGTCAGGCCGTCAGATATCCACTGCCACCGCGAATACCCGGTCCATCATTGCCTGTGTGCCGCGCACAAACTCGAGCGGACAGGGATAGGCCGCGCCTTCGCGGACCGACCGGCAGAATGCCTCGACCTGCAGCGCATAGTGGTTTGCGGTTGGGAAACGCTCGACCGTGACGCGGTTGCCTTGCTGGTGCAATTCCACCTCGGCCAGGTCGTTGACATTGGCGTTGAAGGGGCCCCCCTCCAGCCGGATCATGCCCTTGGTGCCCTGGAACGTCGCCACCTGCCGATTGTACATCCGCATCGAGGTCATCGAGCCATAGGTGAAGCTGCCCCTGGGGCCCGCCATGGTGCCCGCGACCTGGGCAAAGACATCGACGCCGTTTTCACGCCGGATGCGGGCCGACAGTTCCACCGGCTCGGCCCCGGTGACAAAGCGCGTGCAGCCAAAGGTATAAACGCCAATATCGCGCAAGGACCCGCCACCGGTTTCGGGCTTGTTGCGGATATTTCCCGCCTCGGTCAGGTGGTAGCTGAAGGCGACATCGGCATGGACTAGGGTGCCGATCTCGCCGGCCTCATACCAGTCCTTGGCGCGCTGCCACTGCGGATGGTGGACAATCATATAGGCCTCGGCGGCCAAAAGACCGCTGCGGTCACGGGCATCGATGATCTGGTCGATCTCCTCGGCGCGGAGCGCAATCGGCTTTTCCGTCAGCACATGCTTGCCCGCAGCAAGGGCCTTTAACGTCCATTCGACGTGCAGATGGTTCGGCAAGGGAATGTAGACCGCGTCGATACCCGGATCGGCCAAAAGGGCGTCATAGCTGGAATGGACCGCAAGGCCGGGGCAAAAATCGCGAAACCCGGCCGCCTTTTCCGAATCCTGGGTTGCCAGCGCCACGAGTTCTGCGCCTTCGGCAGCATGGATCGCCGGGGCCATATGGTTGCGCGCGAACCGCGCGGCCCCAAGGATACCCCATTTGACCGGTTTCATCGCGCGCCCCTCCGCTTTGTGTTTGCCTGGGAAAGAATAGCCCAGATTTCGCGCGGCATTTCAACCCGGAGGCCGGGGATGTCGCGCCCCTAGTCCTGCCGCGCCACCCGCGCCACCGCGTCCTGACCGATCAGCGCGATCACGGTTTCCCCCGCGACCACCACCTGGCCTGTCGCCACTTGCGGGGCCAGCCCCTCGGGCAGGTAAAGGGCGACAGTGCCGCCAAACCGGATCAGACCCAGCCGCTGGCCGGTTTGCAGGCTGTCACCGGTCATGCAGGCCAGGGCGATGCGGCCGACCCAGGGCGACAGGACAAGGCCCAGGGTCCGACCCTCGGCCAAGGCAAAGATCAGCCCCGCGTCCGTCCCCTGCCCGGCGGGAAAGGATGCATGGCCCGGCAAGGACGGGTCTGCCATAGCCTTGATCCGGCCGAGGATCGGCGCGCGGACCACATGGGGGCCAAGCACCGGCAGGGCAATCTCGATCCGGGTCAGGGGGGAGGTGCCAAGATGCAGGCCAACCGGGGGGATCATGCGATCGACCCGCCGGACCTTGCCATCGGCAGGGCTGACCATGAGACCAAGGTTAAGCGGCACCGCCCGGCGCGGGTCTTGCACCATGATCGCAACGAGGAACGCCCCGCCTGCGCAAAGCCAGCCAAGCGGGGCCCAGAGCCACAGCAACAGCAAGGCCGCCGCCACAAGCGCGGCAAGCGTCCACAACCCGTCACGGTGCAGCGGCTGGATCAGGGCAAATACGCGCTTCATGCCGCGTCCTAGCCCCGCGAGGCCGTTCAAGCAAACAAAATCTGCCCGGCCTGACACCGGAATTTGTTCAAATTCCGTGACGATTTCCGAAAGGAAATCGATGCGCTTGCGGTCAGGCAGGCACCACCATGCCCTTGCCGCGCGCCAGGTCCCGCATCTTGGCCTGCAGCTTTTCGAAGGCCCTGACCTCGATCTGGCGGATGCGTTCGCGGCTGACGCCATAGCTTTCCGACAGCGCCTCTAGCGTCACCGGGTCGTCGGCCAGGCGGCGTTGCATCAGCACGTCTTTTTCTCGGTCGTTCAGCACCGCCAGCGCCTGCGTCAGCAGGGCACGGCGGGCGTCAAGTTCGTCCTTTGCTTCATAGGCTTCGGCCTGGTCGCTGTCTTCATCCTCGAGCCAGTCCTGCCACTGCGCACCGCCCTCTTCGCTGCCGACGGTGGCGTTGAGGCTGGCGTCCGAACCCGAGAGCCGCCGGTTCATGTCGATGACCTCAGCCTCGGAGACGTTAAGGTCAGTGGCGATGCGGGTGACGTTTTCGGGGCGCAGATCGCCTTCTTCCAGCGCGCCGACCTTGGCCTTGGCCTTCCGCAGGTTGAAGAACAGCTTTTTTTGCGCGGATGTGGTGCCCAGTTTCACCAGGCTCCAGGACCGCAGGATATATTCCTGGATGCTGGCACGGATCCACCACATCGCATAGGTCGCGAGGCGAAAGCCCTTTTCGGGGTCAAATCGCTTCACCGCCTGCATCAGGCCGACATTCGCCTCACTGATCACTTCGGCCTGGGGCAGGCCATAGCCGCGATAGCCCATCGCCAGTTTGGCAGCCAGGCGCAGGTGGCTGGTGACCATCTTGTGCGCGGCGGCGGCGTCTTGGTGGTCAACCCAGCGCTTGGCCAGCATGTATTCTTCTTCCGGTTCCAAAAGGGGGAACTTGCGGATTTCCTGCATGTAGCGGTTCAGGCCCTGTTCGGGGCTGGGTGCGGGAAGGTTGGTATAGGTGCTCATATCGTGCCCCCTGTTGGTTCCGGTGCGATCGCGCCCCCGGAGCCTTGTGCAAATAGTCCCTCACGCGCGGCATCACAAGGGATCAGCCTAAACACGATATGTTTACGAAATGTTTCCAACCGCGCCCAAAGCTGCGATCAGCCCGGCAAGATCGCGCGGCAGCGGGGCTGCAAACTCCAGCCGCTGGCCGGTCACCGGATGCTCAAAGCCCAGGGTCGCGGCATGCAGCGCCTGGCGCGGAAATGCATTGGCCGCAAGTGCCGCTGCCCCCAGCAGCTTTTCCGACAGGCGCCGTTTGCCGCCATAGGTCTGATCGCCGATCAGCCCGTGGCCGACATGCGACAGATGCACCCGGATTTGATGCGTGCGCCCGGTTTCCAACCAACATTCCACCAAAGCCGCCTGCCCGGCAAAGCTGTCGATCACCCGCGCCCGGGTGACGGCATGACGCCCGGCCTCCCAGACCACGGCCTGGCGCTGGCGGTCGGTCTTGTGCCGCTGCAGGCCGGTGGCGATGCGCAAGATGCCCGCTGCCTCAAAGCTGACACCGCGCAGGCCGCGCAGGCGGGCGTCGGCGGCATCCGGCACCCCATGGACCAGCGCCAGATAGCGGCGGGTGACAGAGTGATCCTCGAACTGGCGGGCCAGCCCATGATGCGCGCGGTCGGATTTTGCCACCACCAGCAGGCCGGTCGTGTCCTTGTCGATCCGGTGCACAATCCCCGGCCGCCGCGCGCCCCCAATGCCGGAGAGGCTGTCGCCGCAATGGTGCAAAAGCGCGTTGACCAGCGTGCCCGAGGGGGTGCCCGGTGCCGGGTGAACCACAATCCCCGCCGGTTTGTTGATCACGATCAGGTCGGCATCCTCATGCACCACGGTCAGGGGTATGGCTTCGGGGAGGGCGTCCAGATCTTCGGCCGGGGCCAGCCGAAGCTGGTACACCTCACCCGGGGCGACGCGGGCCTTGGGATCGCTGACCACCATGCCCTCGCGCGACACATCGCCCTCGACGATCATCCGCATCAGGCGGGTGCGCGACAGCGAGGCTGCCTCTGGCACGGCAGCGGCAAGCGCCTTATCAAGACGGGGGGGGGCGTCATCACCGATGGTGACGCTTAGGCTGCGGCCCTCTTCGTCGTCGAAAGGCTCATCAATGTCTGATCCCACGGAAAGCCCCACCTTGCCGCCCAGCCTGCGGTTCCTGAAAGCGCTGGTGATCGTCCTGATGCTGACGATGATCGGCGCTGTCATAACCGTGACGGTGCTGCTTGTCACCCGGATGCCGCAAAGCTTTGGGGCCAGCGCGCCCAGCCTGCCTGCAAACCTGACCCTGCCCGCGAACCTGACCCTGCCTGCCGGGGCGCAGGCCTTGGCGGTAACCTTTGGCACCGGCTGGATCGCAGTGGTGACGACGGATGACCGCATCCTGATCTTTGGCGCGGACGGGGTCTTGCGCCAAGAGGTCGCTCTGGCACCTTGACGCCGGGCTTAGGGCGGCGGCACCCTGCATGGGCTTAAACAGAGGTGCAGGATGATCGGCGATCTTGGGGCGGCGGATGCAACCGATCTTGCAGGCCTTGTGGCGAGCGGTGAGGTTTCACCCAGTGAGCTGCTGGATGCGGCCCTCTCGGCGGTCGAGGCGCGCAATCCGGCGCTGAACGCGGTGGTCCTGCTGCAGGAGGGCGTCGCGCGGCAGGCCATCGCTGCGGGCCTGCCGCCGGGTCCGTTCCGGGGCGTGCCGTTCCTGATCAAGGATCTGGGCTGCGAGGCGCAGGATTTCCCCAGCCACAATGGCAGCCGCCTGCTTGCGAACACCACCTACAAACGCGACAGCGCCATCTTCACCCGGATCAAGGCGACCGGTGTCGTCACCTTTGGCCGCACCACCAGCCCCGAGGGCGGGATTGGGGCCGCGACCGAGGCTGCCGTCTATGGCGGGCCAACCCGCAACCCCTGGAGCCTTGACCACACCTCGGGCGGATCCTCCGGTGGGGCGGCGGCGGCGGTGGCTGCGGGGATCGTGGCAATGGCGCATGGGTCGGACGGGGGGGGATCGGTGCGTATTCCCGCCTCCAGTTGCGGGCTTTTCGGCTTCAAGCCGACGCGGGCACGGCTGCCCGATGGCCCCTATGCTGGTGAAGGCTGGGCGGGCATGGCGATTGACGGATTCCTGACCCGGTCGGTGCGCGATACCGCCGTGATGCTGGACGCCTGCGAGGGCGCTGACCTTGGCGCGCCCTACCATGCGCCGCCCCTGACCCATGGCCATGCCGCCGCGATCAGCCGCCCGCCGCGCCGTTTGCGCGTGGCGATTTGCGATACAACCCTGAGCGGTGATCCGATCCATCCCGAGGTCGCCGAGGCGGTCCACGCCACCGGCCGCTTGCTGGAGGCGATGGGACACAGCGTCGAACCCCTACTGCCAAAGGCTGACGTGCCAATGATGATGCGCGCCTGGACCGATATCGTCGCGGTTGGCACCGCGCTTGGCATCCGCTCGGCGCTCAATGGCCGCCCCTTGACCGGTGATCTGGTCGAGGGCGTGGGCCGGGGCGCGCTGGCCCATGCCGAAACGCTCCACCCCACCCGTTACCTGCAAGCGGTGGGCGAGATTCATGCCTTTGGCCGCCAGATGGCGCGGGTCTTCGATCAAGGGCCAGATATCCTCTTGACCGCCACCCTGGCCGAACCTCCGGCGCGGGTCGGCCGCTTTTCACATGCAACCGAAGATTACGTCGCCTACCGCACCGGCCCCGACGGGATTTTCGCCTATTCCCCTTTCTGCGCGATCTTCAACGCCAGCGGCCAGCCGGCCGCCAGCCTTCCTCTTGGCTGGACCAGTAGCGGCCTTCCCATCGGCATTCACCTTTCCGCCGCGTTCGGCCAGGACGAAACCCTGATCGCGCTGTGCGCAGAGGTTGAGCGTGCTGCCCCCTGGGGGGCAAAACGCGCAACGATCGCGGCGTGACCAAGAAGGAATCGCTTGTAATGCCCCATGCGCCAGAGAGAGTGTACGCCGGCGCTGACCTTACTCAGGGCGGCCAGGGGGTGCTTTTGACCAAGACGATAGCGATCTCGGCCCAGAATGTGGTCAAGGCTTTCGGGCAAGGCCCGGGCGCGGTGCGTGCGCTGGACGACGTGTCAGTGGACATCCGCAAGGGTGAGTTCTTTACCCTTCTTGGCCCATCCGGTTGCGGCAAGACCACCCTGCTGCGCCTGATCGCGGGGTTCGAGATGCCGTCGGGCGGTTGCATCCTGCTGGATGGGGCCGACATCACCGACCTGCCTCCGAACCGCCGACCAGTGAACACGGTGTTTCAAAGCTATGCGTTGTTTCCCCATCTGACCGTGGCCGAAAACGTGGCCTTCGGCTTGCAGATGCTGGGCAAACCGGCCGCAGAGGTGCACGCCACCACTGACCGGATGCTCGCCCTGGTCAAGCTGGAGGCGTTGGCGACCCGCAAGACCGCACAGCTTTCTGGCGGCCAGCAACAGCGCGTGGCGCTGGCCCGCGCGCTGGCACCACAGCCGAAGGTGCTGTTGCTGGACGAACCCTTGTCGGCGCTGGACCTGAAGCTGCGGAAGGAAATGCAGGTCGAACTAAAGCGCCTGCAGCTGGAAACCGGGATCACCTTTGTCTTTGTGACCCATGACCAGGAAGAAGCCTTGACCATGTCCGATCGCATCGCGGTGATGAGCGCGGGCAAGATCCAGCAGGTCGGTACCGCGAAAGAGGTTTACACCCAGCCGAAGAACCGCTTTGTCGCCAGCTTCATCGGCGAGACGAATTTCCTGACCGGCACCGCGCGGGCGGGCGCGCTTGCGCTTGCGACGGGCGATACAATCCCGGTCGAGGGATTGAAACCGGTCGACAGCAGCAAGACCGTCACCGTAACCGTGCGCCCCGAACAGGTCCGGATCGGCAAACCGGGGCTGGAAGGCGCAAAGGCGAAGGTCAGCGCGCTGGTCTATTTCGGCACCGACACGCATTGCCATCTGCATTTGCGCGATGGGACCGAGGTTGTGGTCCGGCTGCAAAGCCCGGCTTCGGGTGACAGTGGTCTGGCCGAGGGTGACGAGGTCAGCCTGAGTTTTGCGCCCGGCGCCGCCCAGGTGGTGGAAGATTGACGATGAGCCCCGCCGAAGAGACTGCCATCAAGACCTCAGCCCGCTATGGCTGGCTTTTGTCAGCGCCGGCGCTGGTGATCCTGACGCTCGCCGCTGTCGGTCCGCTGCTTGTCGTGGTGATCTACTCGTTCCTGACACCGGGCCAGCACGGCAATGTGGTGTGGGAGTTTTCGACCGATGGCTGGGTTGGTATCCTGTGGTCGAAGGATATCTTCAGCGACGAATGGATGCTGGCCGACGCGCATCTGACAATCTTCTGGCGGTCGGTCAGCCTGTCGCTGATGACCACGGCCTTTACGTTTCTGGTCGGCTTTCCCACCGCCTGGTTCATCGCGACCCGACCCCCCAAGGAACGGGCGCTGTGGCTGTTTCTGATCACCATTCCGTTCTGGACGAACCTTCTGATCCGCACCTACGCCATCAACGAGGTGTTGCGAAAGGAAGGGCTGATGAACATCGTGCTGATGGGACTTGGCCTGACTGACGCGCCGATCGACGTGCTTTATACCCAGACCGCCATCTTCATCGGGATGACCTATGTCTATCTGCCCTTGATGGTGCTGCCCCTGTTCGCTGCCATTGACCGCTTCGACATGAAGCTTTTGGAGGCCGCCTACGACCTTTACGCCGACCGCGGCCAAGTCCTGCGCCGGATCATCCTGCCGATCGTCAAGCCGGGGATCATTGCCGGATCAATTCTGGTCTTCGTGCCATCGCTTGGGGCCTATGTGACGCCGCGCGTTCTGGGCGGCGGCAAGCAGATGATGATTGGAAATTTCATCGAGCTGCAATTCCTGCAGGGCAAGAACTGGCCCCTTGGGGCGGCCCTGTCGATGGTCCTGCTTGTGGTGGTGACTGCGGCGCTGCTGGTCTATGTCCGCCAGGCGGGCAAGGGGTCGGCGCATGGTTAAGCGGGGCTTCGAGGTCGCCCGCCTGCCGGGCTTTGCCACCACGGCAATCATCGTCTTTGTGGCACTGTACCTGCCGATCTTCACGCTGGTGGCCTATTCCTTCAACGCCAGCACCTCGCTGGCGGTCTGGGGCGGGTTTTCGCTGGATTGGTACGCCCGCGCCTGGGAGAACGATCAGGTCAAGGATGCCACCTTGCGCTCGTTGATCATCGCGAGCTTCGCCGCAGCGATTTCCACCGCCGTCGCCACCATGGCCGCGCTTGGCACCACAAGGCGACGGGAGTTCCGGGGACAGACATTCATCTATGTGATGATCAACCAGCCCCTGATGGTGCCCGAGATCGTGACGGCCGTCGCCCTGATGATCGTGTTCGGGTTGATCAAGGTCTTGCTGACCGGCATGGGCATGGGCGGGCTTACGACAGGGCTGGGATACCTGATCCTGTCCCATTCGGCCTTCTGCATCCCCTTTGCCTATCTGCCGATCCGCGCGCGGCTGGAAGGGATGGACCTTACGCTGGAAACTGCAGCGGCAGACCTTTATGCGACGCCCTGGCAGACCTTTCGCCGGGTAACGCTGCCCTTGCTGGCACCCGGCATGATCGCCGGGGCGATGCTGGCCTTTGTGATCTCGCTCGACGACGTGGTAATCACCGAGTTTGTGAAATCCGGCGGGCAGGACACTTTGCCCACCTACATGCTAGGCCAGATGCGCCGCCAGCTGACGCCTGAGATCAACGCCGTCTCGACCATGCTTCTGGGTCTGACGGTGGTGCTGCTGACCGCGTTCTTTCTTTTGACGCGCAAGAAAACCTGACAACCAACCGGGAGACTATCTATGGCAAACTATAGGATTATTGCAGGAGCCGTCGGGCTAGCTGTAGTAGCCGCAGGTGCATACTTTATTTATGGGCGCAGCGCGCCTCCAGTCGAAGTACCGGCGGAGGCTCAGGCGCAGTTGCAACTTTACAACTGGGGCAACTACACCAGCCCAGAACTCCTCGCCAAGTTCGAGGCCGAGACCGGGATCAAGGTCACGGTCACCGATTATGATAGCAACGACGTGGCGTTGGCCAAGATCGAAGCCGGTGGCGCCGGCTTTGACCTGGTCGTGCCCTCGGCCAACTATGTGTCGATCTTCAACGAAAAGGGTCTGACCGTGCCCTTGGATCTGTCCAGACTGCCCAGCCATGGCAACATCGCACCGGAATGGATGGACGTGGCCTGGGACGCAGGCCGCACCACCTCGATCCCGTGGCAGTGGGGGACCGTGGGGGTTGCCGTCGATACCGCCGTCTATTCCGGTGACATCAACACCAGCGCCGTCTGGCTGGAAGTGCCGGATGAGCTGAAGGGCAAGATCAACGTCGTCCCCGAGATGATGGATATCGTCACCCTGGCCACGATGTACTATGGCGGCGAGCCCTGCAGCGAAGATCTTGAGGTGCTGAAAAAGGTTCGCGACGGGCTGATGGCGGCCAAGCCCAACTGGATCGCGATGGATTACGGCGCGACCGAAAAGATGTCGAACAAGGATTGGGCGGCCTCGGTCAACTGGAACGGCTCGTCCATGCGGATCCGTGAAAACGTGCCCACGGTGGCCTTCGGGTACCCCAAGGAAGGCTACACGCTGTGGATGGACAGTGTGATGCTGCTGAAGGACGCGCAGAACGTCGATGAGGCCTATGCCTTCATGGAGTTCATCCTGAAGCCGGAGAACGCGGCGCTGATTTCCAACTTTGCGAAATATGCGAACGGGATTTCCGGGTCGGAACCCTTCATGGACCCCGCGATGGCCACCGCCCCCGAAGTGGTGATCCCCGAAGAGCACAAGGCAAATGGCGTCTTCATGCCGACCTGCAGCGAAACGGCGCGGGAATACATGACCGCGATCTGGACCGAATTGCAGAAGTAAGCAAACAGCGCGCCGGGGCAAAACGCACCGGCGCGTGACTTTCGTCTGTGTGCCTTGGTGCGCGCAAAGCGGGGGCGCGTCGCCCCCCGCACCCCCCGAGAGTATTTGTAAAAGAGCAAGCCCATGCTGTCGTGGTCGGCCACAGAGCTTTCCGCCGCGATCCATGCCAGGAAGGTTTCCCCGTCCGAGGTGATGGCCGCGCATCTGGCGCAGGTTGACGCCTGGAACGGGGCGGTCAACGCCCTTGTGTCCTGCCGCGATCCAGAGGCGTTGATGATGCAGGCGCGGGCGCTTGACGATGTGACGCCGAAGGGCTGGCTGCACGGGATTCCCTTTGCGGTCAAGGATCTGGTGGCGACGCGGGGTCTGCGCACGACCTATGGCTCGCCGGTCTACCGCGACCATGTGCCAATCACGGATGATCTTTTGGCGGCAAGGTTGCGGGGGGCCGGGGCGATCATCACCGCCAAGACCAATGTGCCGGAATGGGGCCAGGGGTCGCACAGCTTCAATCCGATTTTCGGGGTGACGCGCAACCCTTATGACCAGTCGCGCTCTGCCGGGGGATCTTCTGGCGGGGCGGCGGCGGCACTGGCGACACGCATGGTCTGGGTGGCCGACGGGTCCGACATGATGGGGTCCCTGCGCAACCCGGCGGCGTTTTGCAATGTCTACGGGTTGCGTCCGACCTGGGGACTTGTCCCGCAGGATGCCGAGGGCGACACCTTTCTGTCCACCCTCTCTACCGAAGGCCCGATGGCCCGCACCGTGGAGGATCTTGCGCGCCTTCTGGCCGTGCTGGCGGGCGAGAACCCCGAGACCCCCTTCCCCCGCGCCCTGCCCGCCCTGCCGCTGGACCGCGACCTCAAGGGCCTCAGGATCGGCTGGCTGGCCGACTGGGGTGGCGCCTATCCGATGGAGCCGGGAATCCTGGACCTTTGCGCAACGGCCCTTGGCCAGATGCAGGGGATGGGCGCGGTGGTCGAAGACCTGCCCCCGCCCTTCCCGGCCGATGAGCTTTGGCAGTCCTGGACCACCCTGCGCGCCATGCTGAACGCCGGGGCCAAGCGCGGCTTGGCCGAAGACCCCGCCGCACGCGCCCAGACCAAGCCCGAAACGCTGTGGGAGATCGAGCAGGGTCTGACCCTGACCGCAGAGGGCGTCTATCAGGCCAGCGTGATCCGCAGCCGCTGGTTCGCGCACGCCGCCCGCCTGTTCCAGACCTATGACGCCGTGGTGCTGCCAAGCGCCCAGGTCTGGCCCTTTCCGGCCGAGTGGCGCTGGCCTGAAACCATCAACGGGCGGCAGATGGACACCTATCACCGCTGGATGGAGGTGGTCATTCCCGCCAGTCTGATCGGCCTGCCCGCACTGTCGGTGCCGGTGGGCTTTGGTGCCGCAGGCTTGCCGATGGGCATGCAGATCATCGGCCGGTCGGGCGACGATGGCGGGGTGCTGGCGATCGGACAGGCCTGGCACCGCGCCACCGACTGGCCGGGGCAACAACCGCCCTTGGCAGCGGCGGCGGTTTCGCGCTAGGCCTGCGGGCCAGGGGGCAACATGCGCGTTCTTGTCATCGGGTCCGGGTCGATCGGGCGTCGGCATCACGACAATCTGGCAGCACTGGGGGCGACCCCCAGCCTGTTGTCCTGGCGCGCCGCTGGCCTTGCCGGGGCTGAGGCTGCGATGACGGAATGCGAGGCCGTGGTCGTGGCCACCGCAACCGACATCCGCCTGCCCGTGATCGAGGCGGCGGCTGCGCGCGGTCTGCCGGTCTATGTCGAAAAGCCGCTCGCCTTTCTGCCCGAGGAGGTGGAGGCGATTGCCCGCCTTTTGGCCCCGGTGGCTGACCGGTCCATGCTGGGTCTGATGCTGCGCTATCATCCGGCGGTGCGGGCGCTGGCCGGGGCGGACCTGTCGGACGTGTTTCAGTTTGCCCTGACCATCGGCCATGACGTGACCCAATGGCGGGCGAACTGGCGGTTTTCCGACAGCTATGCCGCGCGGGCCATGGGGGGCGGGGTACTGCTGGACCTGTGCCATGAGCTTGACCTCGCCACCTGTCTGTTCCCCGGTGCCCTGGTCACGCGCGTCGAAAGCCTGGGCCATCCGGGCTTTCCGGGGGTGGATTTCGCCAGCCGGGTGTCCTTGCAGCGGGGGGGGGTCGTGGGGGATGTGTCGATGGATTATCTGACGCCGACCTTGCACCGCCGCACGATGCTGCGGGGGCATGCCTGTCAGCACGACTTTGATTTCGCAGCGCAGCTCTACCGCGTGGCTGATGCCCGGGGGCCGCGCGATCTGGACCTGCCGCTTGAGCGCAACGCGATGTTTCTGGACGCGATGCGCGACTTTCTGGCGCTTGTAGAGGGCGGGCCGACCCTCGGCAATCCCCTGATGCCCCGGCTTGACCTGTGCCTGCCCTCTGCCCGGCTGGTAGCCGATGCCTGGTCAAAGCGGGCCTTCATCGGCACGATCACAAAGGAAATCGCATGATCCTGGGTCATATCGGCGCGCGGAAAGGCTCCAAGGGGGTGGTGCGCAAGAACTTTCGGATGATCCATGGCAAGCCCCTGATCGACTGGTCGCTGGACCAACTTTTCGCGCATCCCATGGTGGATGCGGTGGTGGTGTCCACCGATGACGAGGAAATCTACGCCCATGCCGTGGCCAAGGGCGCGCTGCAGATTGGCCTGCGCCCCGACCATCTGGCCACGGATACGGCGGGGAAATGGGGGGTCTGGCAGCATGCGCTGGAAACCTCCGAGGCGCTGATCGGGCCGGTGGAGGCGTTCCTTGATCTGGACTGCACGTCACCCTTGCGGCTGCCATCGGACATCACTGCCGCGCTGGAACTTTACCAAATCGAACATCCTGACTTGGTTATGAGCTGTTGTGAGGCGCGAAAGAATCCATATTTCAACCTGGTGGAGCCTGACGCCACCGGTGCCCTGCATGTGTCGAAACCGCTGCCGGGCGGTGTGGTCGCGCGTCAGCAGGCCCCGGTTGTCTATGAACATGCGGCCTCGACCTATGTGGTCGCTCCCGCCTATCTGAAACGGTCCAAGGGCCTGTGGGAGGGGCGGGTAATCCCCTACCTCATGCCCCCCGAACGCTGTGTCGATATCGACAGCCCCTTCGATTTCCGCCTTGTCGAATTTCTGATGGAGGACGCCCGCCGTGGCTGAACAACTTAAAGGTCGCACCGTTTTCATCACCGGGTCGGGGGGGGTGCTCGGGTCCACTTACGTCCGCCGGATGCTGGCCGAGGGCGCGCGGGTCATCGCCTCGGACCTGCCCGGCCACCGGGCCGAGGCCTTGGTGGAGACGCATGGCACAAACCCCGATTTCCGCTTTTACCCCCTGGATGTGGCAAGTGAGGATGAGGTCACGCCGATCTTTCAGCGCATCCTGAAAGACGGCTGGGAGCCGAATGTGGTCCTGAACAACGCCGCGATCACCGGGGAATTGTTGATGGGCGCGGGCCAACCCTTTCCCGATTTCGCCGATCTGAAGGTCAGCGATTGGGAAAAGACCCTGCGCACCAACCTGACCGGGCCGTTTCTGATCGCGCGCCAGATGGACCGGGATATCGTGGGGAAATGGCCCTGCACGCTCATCAACGTGGCCAGCATGTATGCCCTGAACGGCGCGCATCACCGGATTTATGACGGGATGCCGTTCAAGAATTTCTCGGCTTACGGCGTCACCAAGGCGGGCATCCATGGGCTGACGGTCTGGCTTGCAGGCTACTGGGCGCCGCGCGGGGCGACGGTCAACACCATCGCGCCGGGCGCTGTCTTCAACAACCACTCGGAAGAATTCCAGCGCCGGGTGGGGGAACTCATCATGCTCGACCGGATGGCCAAACCCGATGAGATTGCCGATGCCATGCTGTTTCTGGCTTCTGCCCAGGCGGGCTACATGACCGGGCAGATGGTCAATGTCGATGGCGGGTTCAGCGGCTGGTAGATCCAAGAATTTTCGGCGAAAATTCTTGGGCGACCAGAACGGCGAGGGTTTTTGCCGTGGCCCCGGCATGGGCAACAAAGAAGGCGCTGATCGCCGCCGGGTCGGGGCCGGGCCAGCCGGTCAGGGCTTCGGTCAGGGCTTCGGCCGTTTCCACCCGCAGGCAGACCCCGGCGGCAATCGCCTCGACCGCTGGATATTCGATGGTGTGAATTTCGGGGCCGACGATCACCGGACGCTCCAGCGCCAAGGGCTCGATGATGTTATGCGCGCCGTGGGGGGTAAAGCCGCCACCGGTCACCACCCGGTCGGCCAGGGCAAGGTAGAAATACATCTCGCCCAAGGAGTCGCCCAGAAGGATATCGGCACCTTCGGCTGGCCCCCCACCCCCTTCCCCTCCCCACAAGGGGGAGGGGAGGCTCTGGGGCGCAAGCGTTTGGTCCAGACACTGACTGCGGCGGATCAGGCGCAGGCCCCGCGCGGTGATCAGACTTGCCACCGTGTCAAACCGCTCTGGCTTTCTTGGGACATAGACGATGAAGGGCCGTGAGGGGTGCCGCAGGGCCTCGGCGATCGCGTCAAGGTAGATCTCATCCTCGCCCTCGACCACGGATGCGAAGGTGATGACCGGACGATCCCCGGCCAAAGCACCGCGCAAGGTCTGGGCCGCGGTGACCAAATCGGGCGGGATCGGTTGGTCAAACCGCAACTCTCCGGTGACGGAGATGTTCGTGACGCCAACCGAAGCGAAGCGCCGGGCCTGAAGGTCGGACTTGACCAAGGCTCCGGCAAAGCCGCGCATCAGGCTGTGGCGCAGGGTGAACTTTGCGTCCCTGTCCATTGATTTCGTGGGGTATTGCGCGTTGCACATGTAAAGGTGGATGCCCGCATTGCGCGCGGCTAAGATCATCCGGGGCCAGATCTCGATTTCCATGACCAGGCCGAAGCGGGGCTGAAAGGCGCGGAAGAAGCCGCCGTAGGCCCAGCCGAACTCAAAGGGTACCCAGACCGAGGCCATCCGACCGGCGGCGATGTCGGCGGCAAAGACCCGGACCGCTTCACGCCGGCCGGCAGGGGTGAAATGGGTTGTCACAACCCGCTCGCCCCGGCCCAAAAGCGCCCGGATCAGCGGCACGGCCGAGCGAACCTCGCCCAAGGAAACCGCATGGACCCAGACCGCGCCGGGCAGGCGCTGGCGGTAAAGACCGAACCGCTCGGCCAGGTGCTGGCCATAATCGGGATCCTTGACCGCCCGTCGCCACAGGTAGACCAGCACCAGGGGCAGCCCAAGATACCACAAAAGCGCCCAGTACCGCAGGAAGAGCCACAGCCTCATCCCAGCCCCCCCAGCGCAATCAGATCGCGGGCCAGCGGGGCCAGACTGTCCTTGGCCTCCCACACAAGTGCCCCTGCCCGCGCCACCATCGCAGCATGATCGGCCACCAGCGCCGCGGGCAGTGTGTCACCGGTAACCGCCAGCGCCGCACCTGCCCCGGCCAACAGGGCGTAATCCCCGACGAAATTTGCCGTCCTCGGCCCATGCAAAATGGCGGACCCCAAAGCGGCAGCCTCCCACGGGTTGTGGCCTTCGGTCGGGTCGAAACTGCCGCCGATGATGCTGAGGGGGCAAAGCCGGTACCAAAGCCCCATCTCGCCGAATGTATCCACCACCCAGATATCCGCCGACGGCCCCTGCCCCAGACTGCGCCTTGTCGCGGTCAGGCCAAGGGCTGCGGCCTGCGTTGCAATCTGGTCGCCGCGCGCGGGGTCACGCGGGGCCACCAGCAGCAGGGGGCGCGTTTGAGCCACGGTCAGGGCGCCAAGAACCACCGCCTCATCCCCGGGATGCGAGCTGGCCAGAAGCACCGCGCGCCGATCCCCCAGTGCCTGACGGGCCAGGGCCAGCGCCTCTGGGTCCGCCGTCAGGGCCGGGGCGGCGGCCTTGAAGGACGGGGTCACGCGCACCGCCCCCGCCCCAAGCGCCCTCAGGTGGCTAGCACTTGCCGGGTCCTGCGCGGCGATCAGGGCAAAGCGGGCGAAAAGATCGCGGTATAGCCCGACCCAGTGGCGGCGGCGGGCAAAGGCGGCATCGTTCATCCGGGCATTGACCAAAGCGAGGGGGATGCCCCGCGCCGCCGTCGCCACCACCGCCCCCGGCCATAGGTCCTGTTCCGCCCAGACAGAGAGATCAGGCCGCCAGTGGTCCAGGAACCGGGACAGATAGCGGGGCGCGTCCAAGGGCAGGAACTGGTGGCGGGTGCGGGGTGGCAGGTTCGCGGCCAGAACCTCAGCCGAGGCGCGGGTGGTGGAGGTGACCAGAAACTCCGCCTCGGGGGCCGCCTCGACCAAGGCCGCGATCAGGCCGCGCAGGGCCAAAGTCTCGCCCAGACCAACGGCATGCAGCCAGATCAGCGGGCCATCGGGGCGGGGCTGGCTGGCCATACCCAGCTTTTCGCGCCAGCGGTCGGGCAGTTCCTTGCCGCGCGAAAGGCGGCGGCGCAAATGGCCGGGGGCAAGCAAGGGGATGGCGCGGGACAGCGCCAGATAGACGTGCAATGCAGGGCCAACCGGCCTAGTCATGAAACGACTTTTGCAGGCCAAGCGCCCAGAAATCGGCCTGCGCCAACCGGTCGACAAAGCGTTCGGCGGCACTGCCCTGACCAAACCCGGCGTGTGAGGGCGCGAACCGCCCCCAATGCCGGACCAGAAAATCCAGGATCGCCTGGCGGTCACCCGCCTCACACGCCGTGACAGAGGGCGCGTCAGAGCGGTTGCTTTGCCGGCTGCCGATGTCCAGCGAGGGCAGGCCCAGGAACGGCGCTTCGCGCACCCCGGCGCTGGAATTGCCGACCATGCAGGCCGCATTCTTCATCAGTTCGGAGAAATGCGCGAACCGCATCGACGGGAGCAGCCGGAACCGGTCTTTCGGCAGCGCCTCAAGGCAGGCAAAGATCGCCCGACTGCCGGGGTCGTTGTTCGGAGCGATGGTCACGAAATTGCGCCCGCTTTCGGCCAGCGCCCCGAACAAGGCCTCTGCCTGCGCGCCGATTGTGTCCTGTTCGCTGGTCACGGGGTGAAAGGTGGCAATCCCGTATTCGGCGAAGGGGATCGCGTAATGCCCGCGCACCTCATCCAGCGTGACGCCCGAGGGGCGGGCGTGAAAATCCAGTTCGGGCGAGCCGATGGCATGGATCGTGGCCGGGGGTTCGCCAAGGCTGCGGACGCGGGCCGCCGCAGCCTCGGACGACACAAAATGATGCGTGCAAAGCTTGGTGTTACAGTGGCGAAACACCTCGTCGATGGTGCCCGAGACCTCTCCGCCCTCGACATGGGCCGAGCGGATGTAGTTGGTGGCCGCAACCAGCGCGCCCGCCAAGGCCTCGATCCGGTCGCCGTGGAGCACGATCAGGTCGGGGCGGGCCTGACGGACAAAGTCGGAAAAGCCGGTGACAGTGCGGGCCAGGATCAGGTCCTGCGCGTCGCCTTCGGCCTGGTTGACGTATTCATGCACCGCAACGCCAGGCATCCGCCGCACCTCATTCGCGGTCAGGCCGTAGCGGTCCATCAGGTGCATGCCGGTGACAAAGAAGGTCACCCGGTGGCCAGCGTCACGGGCGGCGGCGGCAAGCGGTTCGAGCTTGCCGAAATCGGCGCGGGTGCCGGTGAGGAAAAGGAGATGGCGGGTCATCGCTTCTACTTCGATGTTATACTGTGGCAGGGTATGGACAGGCGGTGGTCTATTGTCTAGCCATACCGCTATATTCAACGCTGGAGAGACCATGCCCCGCGAACGAGTGGTTCTTTGCATGAAATGGGGGACAGTGTTCCCTGCGGACTATGTGAACGTGCTCTTTTCGGCGGTGAGCGAACATCTGTCACCCGGCTTCCGCTTTATCTGCATGACTGACGATGCCATGGGTCTGGCGCCCGGTATCGTGACCATACCGATCCCGGACATCGGCCTTACCTCCGCGCAGATCGCAGCCCCCGGCGTCTGGCGGAAACTGGCGTTGTTTCACCCTGCGGTGGCTAACCTAAGTCCTGGCGCTCGGGCGCTGTTCATTGATCTGGACATGATGATCGTTGGCCCTCTGGACCCTTTTTTCGAAGCAGGGTCCGGAATAATTTTGCTTGATACTGGGCATGACTGGCGTAAACGCGCGCCAGTGCAACCGTCGACCGGTGTCTTTGCCTTTACCCTTGGCGAGAGCAACAGCAAATCTTGCAGGCCTTCCATACCGAAGCAGCGGGAGCGATGGCCCGGTTTCGCAACGAGCAAGACTTCGTCGCCGCCCATGGCCAAGGCCTTTCCCTTTGGCCATCAGGTGCGGTCATCAGCTTCAAGCGGCATCTGGTCCGGCGCTTCAGCCTTGATCTTGTTACGAGCCCGCGAAAGCCCCCGCTTGGCCCGGCCATTCTTGCCTTCCATGGCGATCCGCGTCCGGCAGATCTGTTGCGCCGGGGCGTCTGGGGCCGCTTTCCGCACCTCGGGCGGGGGCCGGTCGCCTGGATGCAGGACTATTGGCAGCGACATGGGGGAAATTAGTTTGATACTCCGACCTCCTTGGTACGGCAAGCAAAGTGCAATGCTGGAAAAAACAAGTATCCAGGTTTTGACAACAATCTTGCATCTATATCGCCCAAGTTCCGCCCTTTATCAAATATCCAACATAGCCCAAAAGGAAAAAGTGTGAACAGAGTTTTGTCATACTGTCAAAGCAATATTCCCACTAGTCTGCGCGAGAAGCAAAAATCCGTCTTTGATCATTTTGGGCTGCCCCTTGCCAAGATGTTTGTGATAACTTAACTCACGCAGAGTGGCTTTTTCGAACCATTTCATTGCATTCAGACGCCGATACAGTTATAATTTCGGATATAGATGCTTTTCCGCTAAAAGCAGAGGCGGTTGCGCGCCTCGCTTCGGATGCGGAGGCAGGCGGTATTTGCGGCTTAGCTCAAGTTGCCAATCATAAGGACCCAAAAAGAATCTATGTTGGCCCAATGTTTTTTGCATTGAAGGCAAAGGTCTTCCGCTCCCTAGGCTCACCTAATCTTGAAAAGTGGAAGCATGGGGATGTAGGCCAAATAATTACGGATCTCGCGCATGAAAAAGGTATTTCTGTCAAGGCAATCGAACCGCGCTTCGCAATAGCTCCAAAATGGAATTTTGCTGGAAAGGGAGTTTTCGGCGTCGGTACTTTCTACGGTGAGCTGGATTTCTTCCATCTTTTCGAGGCGCGCAAACAAGAGAATCTGGACCTATTAAAGGCAGTGGCGGATGGTACCATTGCCGGAATTCACGATTTTGAAAAATATATCCACACTGCTGCCGGAGGGCTTAATTTGAAGTCCAATTTATCGCGTCGCTTTAAGTTCCCTTTATTTGGTTAAGTGTCGACCAAAAATATAATGTGGACTTCCTTTTCAGATACGCTTTGGAAAGAAGCTTTGCACTTTCAGAAATATACCGGCCACTGATTGTTGAGGTGTCGGTCGATAACTTGAAGAGAGGTTGGCTTACAGATAGACCGAGTCCGGTCTTGGCAAGGTAGGAGCGTAGTTGATAATCAACTGGTCCCCAGATCCCATCCCGACTCACCATGTGAATAAAATCGCCTGCTCCGGCGCGGCTCCACAGCAATGCGGATGTCAATACTGGAAACTGGTATGCGCGACGCAAACTAACTGTCTTGAATGATTCGATCGCCCTGAACCGTTTATGGTAAACACCCGCCAGGTTTAAGCACGACCATCGTGGAGCGGCGGCGGTTTTAAGCCAATCAAAGATATCGCAAAGCTTCTGGAAATCCTCACAAGACATCTGGATATCGTCCTCTAGCGCCAAACAATGCGTCGCTGACGAGGAGAGGAACTGTTCAAGCACGCCTAAGTGGCTTTGAAAGCACCCCATTTCTCCTCGCGAGAGCTGTCGCCCAAGCATTGCACTTGCACGGTCTTTCCGATAGCGCACGTCGGACAAAAAATCATTCTCCGGAGGCTCAAAGGCCGGAAAGCGACTCCAAACTATGGGAATTGTAGAAAGATTTTCTGTTACGGCGGCGAGCCTTTCAACGCTGCGATCAAGATTTATTACTCGACACTGGAGCGGTTCGTTCATCCCAAATCCCCCCATTTCAGCTGCGTATTCCGCGTGACCGCCCGGGTCAGGCGCTTGCCCAGCACGCGGTCGAAATCATAGGCGGGGATTTCTCCGCTGCCGGGGCGGCGGGCCCAGATGTCGGCCTCCTCGATCACATGGCCTGCGGGAAGGTCGCGGTCGGCCACCACGGAACCACGGGCAAAGCGATAGACGTCCTCCTCCGGCGCGGTGCGCTGTTTGGGGTTCATCGCGGCGATCCAGATCTCGCGGGAGCGGTCGATCAGGTGGCGCAGTTCCGACGGGTCCATGGAGTTGATGATATCCGGCCCCTTGCGGTAGCGGGTGTCGGTATAGTGCCGCTCCAGGATCGAAGCCCCCAGCGCCACCGACGCGAGGGCCATTTCCGGCCCGATGGAATGATCGGAAAAGCCGACAACCGCCTTGGGGAAAGCCGCCTTGAGGTCGGTCACCCCGCGCAAGGACACAATCTCGGGCGGGCTGGGGTAGAGGTTGGTACATTCCAAGAGCGCATAGTCGATCCCCGCCGCATCCAGAATGGCGACACTGGCGCGGATGCTGTCGATCGTCTGCATGCCGGTGGACAGGATCACCGGTTTGCCCTTCCGCGCGATATGGCGGATCAGGGGCAGATTGTCAGCCTCACCACTGCCGATCTTGTAGGCGGGGACATCCAGCGTTTCCAGAAAATCCGCTGCCGCCCGGCTGAAGGGCGTGGAAATCCAGATCATGCCGAGGGATTCGGTATAGCGCTTAAGCTCCGCCTCATCGGTCAGGGACAGCGCACAGCGTTCCATCACATGCCAGATCGACACATCGGCATTGGGCGGGAAGATCGACTTGGCCTCCTCGGTCATCTCGTCTTCGATGATGTGGGTCTGGTGCTTGATTATCTCGCAACCCGCGCCGGCGGCCAGGCGCACCATTTCCTTGGCCACGGCAAGATCGCCGCCGTGGTTGATACCGATTTCGGCAATGACCAAAGGCGGGTGGGCCGGGCCGATTTCGCGGTGGGCGATCTTCATCAAGGGGCTCCTGTCCGTTCGCCCTTGTGCTGCATGACCGGGCTGGACCTGTCAAGCCGCTGGCGGAGGGACCAGCGGATAGCGGGCCAGAACCTCGTGCCGGGTGCCGGAGGCGTGCGGCTGGCTTTGCCACAGCACCACCCTGTCCACCAGCCAGGGTTGGGTGCGAAATCCCGCCCCCATCACGACAGCGCGTTCCAGCCGGGCGCGGTCGGGCGGCGCGGGGGGCGGAAAGTGGCCCAAGGTGACATGGGGGGTAAACTTGCGCGCATCAAGCGGGCAGCCGGCGCGGCGGGCAATGCTTTCGACCTTGGCCTGTATGCGCAGCAGCGGGGCCGAAGGGGTTATGCCGGCCCAGGCGGTGTGGGGCCTGGCCTTGCCAAACAGCCCCAACCCCTGCACCGCGATGGAAAAGCTGGCGGCGCGCAAATCCTCAAGGGCGAAATGCACGGCATCCAGGGTTGGTTCCGGGCAGTCGCCCAGAAACACCAGCGTTAGGTGCAACTGATCGGGGTCGACCTTGCGCGGCAGCGGCAACAGGAATTGCTGCACTTGCAGGGCCCCCCGCACCTCGGCCGGCAGATCGATCCCCAGGACGGCGCGGATCATCGGCCGGCCAGCCGGGCAAGACGGTCGCGAAGCTCGGGCCGGACCGGGCCTTCGCGCGGGGCATCGATCAGCGTGGTCAGCAAGGCCGGTTCGGGGGGCGGACGGGCCCCGCCGTTCCAGCCGATGCCGCGCAAAACCGTGGCCGCGGGCTTGTCCAGCCGGTCGGGCAGGCTTTGGCCCGACAGCACCCCCCAGATCGCGGTCCACAGCCGGCCGACTGCCCAGGGGTTATAGCCGCCGCCGCCCAGCACCAGCACCCGGGGGCTCAGGGGCAACAGGGCCTGCAGCGCCTCCAGGTAGGCGCGGTTTGACAGGCACAGGCGCGACAGCGGGTCCTCGGTCAGACTGTCGGCACCGCATTGGACCACCAGCGCCTCGGGGGCAAATTCGGCGACGCGGGGCAGGATCAAGTCGTGCAGCACGGCCCGCGCCTCGCTGTCGTTATAGCCCGCAGGCACCGGCAGGTTGAAGGCGCTGCCCCCGGCCTGGTCGTCCAGCGCGCCGGTAAAGGGCCAGCGCGCCTCTTCGTGAATCGAGATCATCCGCACCCGAGGCTCGGCGTGAAACGCAAGCTCTACGCCGTCGCAGTGATGCGCATCAAGATCGACATAGACCACCCGTGTCAAACCCGCCGACAGCAGCACCTTGATGCCAAGGACCACGTCGTTGAGGTAGCAAAACCCGTTGGCCCGCCCCGGCAAGCCATGATGCGTGCCACCGCCGGGAACATGGATCCGGCCCCCACTGGCCGCCAGAAGCTCGGCCGCCAGCATAACCCCGCCCGCCCCCGTGGCGGGGCGACGGTACATTTCGGCAAACACCGGGTTCGACAGCGTGCCAAGGTGAAAGCGCGCGCGCATGTCGGGCGTGACTGCGCCTGTGGTTTCCGCCCTTTGCAGCGCGGCGACATAATCGGCCTCGTGCCACAGAGACAGCGCGCGGGGTTTGGCCCTTGGGCTGGTGCGAAACTGGCCCGGTGCCAGCCAGTCCAGCGCGCCGCACAGGTCCATCACGGTTGACACACGCGGCACCCGCAACGGATGCGCGGCACCGTAAGACGAACCGCGATACACCTGAGACCCGATGAACACCGGGCCCGCCACCCCTTGCGGCGGCGGCCCCAGGCTCACCGCAGCAGGGCCGCGATTCGTCCGGCGATCGCGTCGCTTTCCGGCGTGACGTTTGACCCGAAGGTGCTGTCAATCTGGCCATCGGGGCCGATCAGCACCTTGTTGAAATTCCAGCGCGGCGCGAACCCGGTTTCGCCCTTTACCCACTGGTAAAACGGATGCGCCCCGACCCCGGTCACTGCGGTGATCTCGGTCATCGGCAAGGTCAGATCAAAGGTGGTGGCGCAGAACTCCTTGACCTCGGCCTCATCCCCAAGTTCCTGGTTAAAGTCATCCGACGGCACCGCAAGGATCAGCACGCCCTGGGCAGCAAAACGGTCATGCAGCGCCTGCAGACCATCATACTGCCCGGTATAGCCGCACAGCGACGCGGTGTTGACCACAAGGACCGGCTTGCCCGCCCAATCCGCCAGTGCAATTTCGCCGCCGTCGATCGAGGCGAACCGAAAGTCGTCGCCAGCACCCGCTGCCGAGGCGATGAGGGCCAAAAGCCCCGCGAACACCGTGCTGCGCATGTTTGATCCTTTCGATTGCCCTTACATACATGTAAATAATCCACGGTAGGCCCAGGTCAATTGCCAGATCAATTGATCGCCATCGCAAGTGTTTTACATAAACAGACTATAGTGCGAGTCCGGCGGGGCGGGCGCAGGGGCGGCAGACCCCTGTCCGCGGGCATTGGGACAGATGGGTTCAAGACAATCACTGACAATCGGCGGTGGCCTGACAGGGTCGGTACGGCTGCAATTCGGGGCCTTGTGCTGGCAGCCAAGCCCGCTGGGCCTTGACGTTTTGCTGATCACCAGCCGCGACACCGGGCGCTGGATAATTCCGAAAGGCTGGCCGATGCTTGGTCTTGCCCCCGAGGCCGTGGCCGCACAGGAAGCCTGGGAGGAAGCCGGCGTGGAAGGCGACGTTTCGGCCACGCGCGCCGGTCGTTATGGCTATCACAAGACCATCGCGCCCGACACCCGGGTCGCCTGCGCGGTGTCGGTGTACGGGTTGCGCGTGCGCGGCTTGTCCGACAGCTTTCCCGAGGCCGATCAACGCCGCCGCCAGTGGTTTTCCCAGGCCGATGCCGCCGGGCTGGTGGCCGAGCCTGACCTCGCGGTGCTGATCGCCCGCTTTGTGCCGCCCCTGTCCGGCCGCCGTGCGCCGGTCGGAGAGGATGACTAGGCCAGACCGGCCGCCCCGCGAAACCCCATTGACCTTCGACAGACAATCCCTACCTTCGGTCAATCGCAAGGCCGGGGCCATCGGGATGATCCGTTACAGTCTGAAATGCACCGAGGGGCACGGCTTTGACAGCTGGTTTGCCAATGCCGATGCCTACGGCGTGCAGCAAGAAAAGGGGCTGGTCGGTTGTCCGGTCTGCGGCAGCACCCGGATCGACAAGGACCTGATGGCGCCCAGCGTGCGGCCCGGGCGGAAGGCCAGCGTCGCCGGGGCCAGTGTCTCGGGGACCAGTGTCTCCGGGGCCAGCATCGCCGGGCCAGCCGATGGCACCGCGCCCCCCGCCAACCGGTCCGCACCCGACCTCACCACCCCCGCGACCGAGCTTGAGGTTGCCATTGCAGCCCTGCGCCGCCACATTGCGGAACGGTCCGACGATGTTGGCGCAAATTTCGTCGCCGAGGCGCGGCGGATGCACGCGGGCGAAGTGCCCGAACGTGCCATTCACGGCCAGGCCCGGCTTGAGGAGGCCCGCCAGTTGCTGGAAGACGGCATCCCGGTGGCCCCCCTGCCCTTCCTGCCGCCCCGCAAGGTCAACTGACATTCCGGTTTAATAGATATAGCGGATCTGTTCGGTCCAGAACCGCTCCATCCGGCGCAGCGCGGTGGTGATGTCATCCATGCCGGAAGCGTCGATCAGATTGCGCCGTTCCATCCCCTCGGCGTGGCGGGCGAAAAGATCGTGCAGCATACCGCGCACCGACCGGCCCTTTTCGGTCAGCCGCACGCGGACGGACCGGCGGTCAATCTCACTGCGCTGATGGTGCATGTAGCCGAGTTCGACCAGCTTTTTCAGATTATAGCTGACGTTCGAGCCCTGGTAATAGCCACGAGTCTTAAGCTCACCCGCGGTCACCTCATTTTCACCGATATTGAACAGCAAGAGCGCCTGGACCGAGTTGATTTCCAGGATGCCCAGCCGCTCAAACTCATCCTTGATGACATCGAGCAGCAGCCGGTGCAGCCGTTCCACCAAAGCCAGGTTGTCCAGATAGCACGACAGGAAGGCCCGGCGGGATCCGTCCAGAAGCGGGGCAAGTTGGGTCATGCGCGGTCTCCACCGTTACAACGGGGGCAGAATCAGCGCAAAGCGGAAACATTCGGTAAACTCGTGGCAAATTCTTATCAGACCGCGCGCTCCAGCCGCGTGCGGGCAAAGGCTGCAATCCGGGCCAAAAGCTCGTCAATTGGCGCGGGGGGCGCGGACTGGCCCAGGATCCAGGCCATCAGGTCCTGATCGTTTTCGGCCAGAAGGGCTTCGAACACCTCCAGCTCGGGCGCGGCAAGGCCCTCCAGATGGGCGTCGGCCCAGGGGCCTAGCACGAGGTCCATCTCTTTGGTGCCGCGCCGCCAGGACCGCATGCGCATCCGCTTCAGGCGCGCGTCGTCTGTCTCGTGCATCTTGCCCCCAATCCTGCTTGAACCCCTGCCGGGGGAACCCTAAGACAGAGGCAGGTGAAACTCCACCCTGCGAAAGGGGCAGATCATGGCCTTCCTGTCGGACACGCTGGGGCGAGTCAAACCGTCACCCACCATCGCCGTCACCACCAAGGCGGCCCAGCTGAAGGCCGAAGGGCGGGACGTGATCGGCCTCGGTGCCGGTGAGCCCGATTTCGACACACCCGCCCATATCCGCGACGCCGCCAAGCGCGCGATTGACGCAGGCAAGACCCGCTACACGCCGGTGGACGGCATCCCGGAACTGAAAGCCGCGATCTGCGCCAAGTTCCTGCGCGAAAACGGGCTGACCTACACGCCCCAGCAGGTCAGCGTCGGCACTGGTGGCAAGCAGATCCTTTACAACGCGCTGATGGCGACCTGCAATCCGGGGGATGAGGTGATCATTCCCGCGCCTTACTGGGTCAGCTATCCCGACATGGTGCTTCTGGCAGGCGGCACGCCGGTTCCGGTGGTGGCGGGGATCGAGACCGATTTCAAACTGACCCCGGCCCAGCTTGAGGCGGCGATCACCCCCCGCACCAAATGGTTCATCTTCAACAGCCCGTCGAACCCCACCGGCGCGGGCTATACCCGGGCCGAGCTGAAGGCGCTGTGCGATGTCCTTTTGCGCCATCCCCATGTCTGGGTGATGTCGGATGACATGTACGAGCACCTCGTGTTCGACGATTTCCAGTTCTGCACCCCGGCCGAGGTGGAACCCGCGCTTTATGACCGCACCCTCACCTGCAACGGTGTCAGCAAGGCCTATGCGATGACCGGCTGGCGCATCGGCTATGCGGCCGGTCCGGTGGCCTTGATCAAGGCGATGGGCACGGTGCAGTCGCAGTCGACCTCGAATCCCTGCTCGGTCAGCCAGCACGCGGCGCTTGCGGCGCTGTCGGGCACGCAGGATTTTCTGGCCGACTGGCGGCGCGTGTTCCAGGGCCGCCGCGATCTGGTGGTGTCGATGCTGAACCAAGCCAAAGGCATCCGCTGCCCCAAGCCCGAGGGCGCGTTCTACGTCTATCCCGATATCGCGGGCTGCATCGGCAAGGCGACCCCGGCGGGCACGGCGATCAGCAATGACGAGGTCTTCGCCACCGCGCTTCTGGAGGAAACCGGCGTTGCGGTGGTGTTCGGTGCTGCCTTTGGCGTGTCGCCCAACTTTCGCATCAGCTATGCCACCAGCGACGAGGTGCTGCGCGAGGCTTGCGCCCGCATCCAGCAGTTCTGCGCAGCTCTGGTCTAAGGGTCATGGTCGGCTTTGCCGGGTTGACGAGTGGCCCCGGCTCCTGAACAACTGGCGATAATGGTATCGGCGATGAAAGGCCAAGGCGAGTGCAATGACGGCTGACCTTCCCGACCATTATTTCCGCGTGCGCGAAAACGGGGCAGCCGTGTTCCGGCTAAGCACCGAAAACCGCCAGCGCCGGATCGAGATGGACGAGATCGCGACCGTCAACGTCCGCAGTGGCAACATCAAGCCGCATGGCGATGCGGTGCTGTCGCCCGCCGATCTGGCCGCGATCAAGGGCTGGCTCTCGTCCCGGCAGGCGCAACTGGCGGCACGAGAGGTCGACGACATCCTGCGCACCGTCGATCATCTGAACCTGACGACGCAATGGGTGCAGTCCCGCGCCGAAGGGGCGCAACTGGACGCGGTGACCGATGCGCTGTTGCTGGCAATGCACGATCTGCGCACGGTGCTGGTGCGCAAAAAGGCCGAACGACTGGGCCAGACCCAAGGTTGATCAGCAGGGCGGGAGTGTCCGCAGATCGTCGGGGATGGGGCCCACATCCTCGATCAAACCGTCTCGCACCCGGATCAGCCGCGTCCAGTCTTGCGAGGCCAGCACCAGTTCCGGCCCCAAGCCGCAGTCGCGCAAACCGCCAAAGATGAAATCGTCACCGATCCGGTGATTGGTAAGGCCGGGCAGCCGCGATGTTTCCACCAGCCGATCCCCCTCCAGCCGGACAAAGACCAGATCGCCCAGCAGATGTGGACGGTCGATATAGGCAATCTCGACCCGGCCATCGCCGTCGAAATCGGCGATCCCGGCGGGGGCAAGCCAGCGGTTCGCCTGGCCGATAAAGTCCGTTGTGGCCAGCCGGGTCAGATCGGCACCGATATCGGAAAAGCTCCAGACCGCCAGGCGCGCGCCCTTGTCGACATGGCTTTCGACCACCACGATTTCCGGGCGGCCATCGCCAGTCACATCCCAAAGGCGCGGGGTGACATCCTCGAACACCAGGTCTTCCGGCAGGCGCGCCCAGGTGGATTCCGACGCATGCCGGCAGGCCCCGCAGGCCTCTGCGCCCACCTCCAGCACCGACCAGGGTGGCAGGTCGCCCAGGACGTCATGGTCATAGCGGTCGGTCGGAGTGGACAGCCGCGCCCAGATCGGCCAGGCGGGGCGATCATGATCCCAGCCTTCAGGGCCAGGCAGCGTGGTTTCAACGTGATCGACTGTTTCGGCGGCAAGGGGTGACGCCAGCAGGGCCAGCAGAACGGCCAACCCCTGCCACATCAGATCTGCTTTTCCGGCATCTGCACGCGCAAGCCATCCAGAGCGTCCGAGACTTTGAGCTGGCAGGTCAGGCGCGAGCGGACCGGGTCGGGGTTCCAGGCAAAATCCAGCATGTCTTCTTCCATGCTGTCCTTTTTCGGCAGTTTTTCGACCCAGGCCGGATCGACATAGACATGGCAGGTCGAACAGGCGCAGGCCCCGCCGCAATCGGCCTCGATCCCCGGGATGCCGTTGTCGCGCGCGCCCTCCATGACGGTCAGGCCATTGGCAACCTCGACCACATGTTCCTTGCCGCCATGTTCCACGTAAGTGATCTTCGCCATCGCTGCCTCGCTAGGGTCATTTCACCCTGACATAAGACAGTTTTCCCCGCTTTGCCAGAGGGGGGCTGGCCCACGACGAGGGCTTGCCCAACGGCGAATTTGTTCTATCTTTGTTCACATGCTGACCGCCCCTTTCCAGCCCACCCGACCCGGACCGGATTGGCCGCGCCCGCCGCGCGCGCTGCCGGCCGGGCGGCTGGGCGAACCACCCGGCGGGGCGCGGGTCACGGTGGCGGGGCTGGTCCTCTTGCGCCAGCGGCCCGGCACCGCCAAGGGCGTGATCTTTGTCACGCTGGAGGATGAAACCGGCACGGTGAATGTGGTGGTCTGGGCCAAGATCTACGAACGCTTTCGCCGTGCGGTGATTTCCGGGCGGCTGTTGCGGGTGACGGGCAAGCTGCAGCGCGAGGCCGGGGTGGTGCATGTGGTGGCCGAGACGATCGAAGATCTGTCGCCGATGCTGGACCGGCTGCTCGATCAAGGCTTCCGGCCCGACGGGGTGCGGGCGGGCGATCAGCCCTGACCGGGTTACGCTGGGACGGCAGGGGGTCCGGCGGCGGGCATCCCCCGCCGCCGGGACACGCCTTATTCGACCGACAGCGCCACAAAGCGCGGGTTGCCGTCGCGCCGGACCAGCAGCAGGACAGACTCGCGGCCCGCTGCCTTGGCCTCTTCGATCATGGCTTCGAAATCGGCCAGCCGCGACACGCGCTGCTGCCCGGCCTCGGTGATCAGATCGCCCTCGCGCAGACCTTTGGTAAAGGCTTCCGACGCCGGATCGACATTCAGGATCATCAAACCTTCGTCCGAAGCCGAAAGGCCAAGACGGCTGCGCATGTCGTCGTTCAGGGGGGCAAGGGTCAGGCCAAGGGTCTGCATCTCTTCCGTTTCGGTGGTCGCGGGGGCAGAGGCTGGCGCTGCGGCGCCTTCGGCCTCTTCCCGACGGCCAAGGGTGACCTCCAGCGTCTCGGTCTGGCCTTTGCGCAGCACGATGACCGGCACCGCCTCGCCCACGGGGGCGTCGGCCACGCGGCGGGTCAGGTCGCCGGCATCGGCGACGGGCTGGCCATCAAAGCGGGTGATCACATCGCCCGGCAGGATGCCTGCCTCCTTGGCCGGACCATCCGGCACGCTGGACACAAGAGCCCCCGACGCTTCGGTCAGGCCCATCGCCTCGGCCACATCCGGCATCACGTCCTGGATCTGGACCCCAAGCCAGCCACGCCGGGTTTCGCCAAACTCTTTCAGTTGCGCGACGACCTTGTTCACCACGTTGGACGCCATGGAAAAACCGATGCCGATCGACCCGCCATCGGGCGACAGGATCGAAGTGTTCACCCCGATCACCTGACCGTCCATGTTGAACAGCGGCCCCCCCGAATTGCCCTGGTTGATCGCGGCATCGGTCTGGATAAAGTCGTCATAGCTGCCCTGAAGCTCGCGTCCGCGGGCCGAAACGATGCCGGCGCTGACCGAAAAGCCCTGGCCCAGCGGGTTGCCCATCGCCATCACCCAGTCCCCGACCCGCATCAGATCGGAATCCCCAAAGGCCACGAACGGCAAGGCGGTCGCGGCTTCGACCTTCAAAAGCGCGATGTCGGTCTTGGGGTCGGTTCCGACCAGCGTGGCCGGCAACTTCTCGCCAGAGAAAAACTCGATCATGATCTCGTCGGCGCCTTCGATCACGTGATTGTTGGTCACGATGTAGCCGTCTTCAGAGATGACGAACCCGGCACCCAGCGCTTCAGAGCGGCGGGGCGCGCCCTCCTCGGGGTTGTTGAAATCTTCGAAAAAGTCTTCGAACGGGCTGCCTTCGGGCACCATCGGCATCCCGTCCGCGGGACCGGCCACCAGCGCACTTGTGGTGATGTTGACCACCGACGGGCTGATCTGTTCGGCAAGATCGGCAAAGCTGTCGGGGGCGCCAAAAGCCTCGGCGTCGCCGGCGGGCACCAGGCTTAGGCCCAGCCCAAGCACCAACGCCAAAAGCGTGCTGGACCGCAGGGCGGTGCGGATCGTGGGGGTAAGATCAGGCACGATTTGAACTCCTGTTGTTCGGGCGGCTGCTGCGGTCGGCAATGACCGGCGTTGCAAGCGGATGCCCTACAATTAGGGAAGGGGCCAAGTAATGCAAACCCTGCAACAGGGTCTCAACCGGTTGTGAAGGTATTTGTCATCCACCCTGCACCAGCCAGACCAAGGCCACCCCCGCCGCCAGTGCACAAAGACCCAGCGCGCGGCGTTGGTCGGGGCGCAGCGCCACCAACGCCCGCAGCGCGTCCTCAATGCGACGAGGGGCCAGCGCAAGCGCCAGCCCCTCGATCACCAACACCAGCCCCAGGCCGAAAAGCACCGGGGTCAGCACTGCAAGCATCACTCCGCGACCGCTTCGCCAACCGGTACGGCGCGATCTGCCGGGGCCTCATAGCTGCGCAGATATTCGAAGAAGTCGCTGTCGGGCTCCATCACGATCGAGGAGTTTCCGGCCTGCAACGCCTTTTCATAAGCGGTCAGCGAGCGGGTGAAGGCAAAGAACTCCGGGTCCTTGCCAAAGGCTTCGGCATAGATGCCGTTCCTTTCAGCGTCGGCCTCACCGCGGATCACTTCGGCCTGACGCCGCGCGTCCGAGGTCAGTTCCACCACCGTGCGGTCCGCCGCCGCACGCACGCGCTGCGCTGCCTCGCCACCGCGCGCGATCTCATCCGCAGCCTCGCGCTGACGTTCGGCGCGCATCCGGTTGTAGGTCGCGTCCAGGTTCTGTTCGGGCAGGTCGGTGCGGGTCAGGCGCACGTCGATCACCTCGACGCCCAGGTTTTCGGCCTGCCGCCGCGCCAGATCACGGATCTGGTTCATCAGCGCGGTCCGATCCTCGGACAAGAGCCGATTGGAAGGGACCGTGCCAAGCACGTCCTGAATGGCGTTGTTCACGATGCCTTCCAGCCGCCGCAGGGCTGCCGCTTCGGCACCAGTGCCCACCGCCTCACGGAATTCGACCAGATCGACGATGCGCCAGCGGGCAAAGGCGTCAACCACCAGGCGGCGGTCGTCCTGCATGGTCACCTCGACCGGAGGGGTCGGCAGGCCAAGGATGCGGTCTTCGTAATAAACCACCTCCTGAAAGAACGGCACCTTGAAGCCAAGTCCGGGGTCGGTCTTGACTTGCTTCACCTGGCCAAACTGCAGGACCAGCGCCTTCTTGCGTTCGTCGACGATGAACACCGAGGACAGACCCACCACCAACAAGGCGGCAACGACCCCTGCACTGATGTAAAGCGCGCGCATCAGTTGGTCCCCCCTGCGGCAGCACCTTGCGGTGTGGTCATCCGGCCCAGTTCGTTCAAGGGCAGGAACGGCACAACACCCTGCCCGGCCTCGCCACCGCTTACGCCATCAAGGATCACCTTGTTCATGCCACCAAGCACCCGTTCCATGGTTTCAAGATAAAGCCGCCGCCGGGTCACCTCGGGCGCCTTTACGTATTCGTCGTAGACCGAGTTGAAGCGCGCAGCCTCACCCAGGGCTGCGTTGACGGCCTGGGCGCGGTACGCCTCGGCCTCTTCCAGCAGCTGGGCCGCGGCACCGCGCGCGCCGGCGGTTACCTGCGCGGCATAGGCATCAGCTTCGCTTTCCAGCGTGTCACGCTTCTGCTGGGCGGCCTGCACTTCGCGGAAGGCATCCAGCACCTCGGCCGGGGCCTGCGCACGCTGCAGGTTGACCCGGATCACCTGGATCCCGGCGTTGTAGCTGTCCAGCGTCGCCTGCACCTGCGCCTGCACGTCAGATGCAATCGCACCCCGGTTGACGTTCAGGATTGGCGAAAGTTCGGTCCGCGCCACAATGTCACGCATCGCACTTTCGCTGACCGCCAGGATGGTGCCTTCGGGGTCGCTGAGGTTGAACAGGAACTTCTCGGGGTCGGCGATGTTCCACACCACCTGAAAGCCGATATCGACGATGTTCTGGTCGCGGGTCAGCATCAGGCCACCCTCGCTCGCGCCTTCGCCGGTGCCGATTTCGGTGGTCCGCTCGCCCGTGACCTGGACCTTTTCATAGGTCACGATCGGCCAGGGCGCAAAGTTGAGGCCGGGGCTGCCGACACCTGCGGTTTCGCCCAGGAACAACTCGACCGACAATTCCTCTGGCCGGACCTGGTAAAAGGACAGAAGGGCCCAGACGGCCACCGCGCCCAAGGCACCAAGCGCGATGCCCTGACGGGAGATCACCGGGCCGCCATCGCCCCCACCCGAGCCATTTGCGCCCCCCGGGCCGCCACGGCCCCCACGCCCGCCCATCAGCACGCGAAGCTGTTCCTGCCCACGCTTGACCAGTTGATCGATCTCGGAAATCTGGGGGCCGGGTTCGCGCCGACCGCCGCGGCGGTCGTCATCCTCGCCGCCCCTGTTGCCACCACCTTTGTTCCGGTCGTCCCCGCCCGGGCCGCCACCGCCGCCCCATGGACCGCCACTTCCTGCCATCGATCAGAACCTTTCCTAAAACCTATCCATGTAGCTGGTCATTTTGCCGGCGAAATCAAGCCGCCACCCGGTCGCATCAGGTGCTTCTTGTCGGCTTTCGCATCGTGACCAGTTCTTCGGCCATGGTCGGATGGACCGCGCAAGTTCGGTCGAAATCCGCTTTCGTGGCCCCCATGCCGATCGCGACGGCCGCAAGCTGGATCATCTCGCCCGCCTCGGGCGCGACAATATGGCACCCCAACACCCGGCCAGTCGCGGTCGACACGATCAGCTTCATCAGTACCCGGTCGGGGCGATCGGCAAAGGCGGTCTTCATCGGGCGAAAGGCGGTGGAATAGACCTCGATCGGCTCTTGCGCGCGCGCGGCCTCTTCGCTGAGGCCGACCGAGCCCATCTCGGGCTGGGTGAACACCGCCGAGGCGACCAGGTTGTGGTCAAAGGCGGTCGGCCTGCCGCCAAAGACGGTATCGGCAAAGGCATGCCCTTCGCGGATCGCGACCGGCGTGAGGTTGATCCGCCCGGTCACGTCGCCCACCGCAAAGATCGAGGGCACGGCGGTCTGGCTGAAGCGGTCGACGACGATCTGCCCGTCACGGCCAAGCTCGACGCCCAGCGCGCCAAGGCCCAGACCTTCGGTGTTCGGTTTACGACCAGTGGCGTACATCACCAGGTCAACCTCGCGGTCCACGCCGTCGGTCGATACCGCGCGAATGCCGGCCCCGGTCGGTTCCAGCCGCATGATGTCGGTGCCGCAATGGATGTCGATCCCGTCGGCCTGCATCGCATTGGCCACATGGCCGCGCGCCTCGTCGTCAAAGCCGCGCAGGATTTGCGCACCGCGATAGATCTGGCTGACCTTGACCCCAAGCCCGTTCAGGATGCAGGCAAACTCGCTGGCGATATAGCCACCACCAACGATCAGCGCCCGCTTCGGCAACTGGTCAAGATGGAACATCTCGTTCGATGTGACGGCAAGTTCCGCCCCCGGCACATCGGGCACGAAAGGCCGCCCGCCGGTGGCGATCAGGATATGCCTGGCGGTGATTTCCTGCCCCGTGGCCAGCCGCACCCGGTGCGCGTCCAGCACCGTCGCGCGGCTGTCGTGCACCGTGACCCCGGCATTGGAAAGGGTGCGGCGGTAGGCCCCCTCCAGCCGGTCAAGTTCCGCCTCAAGCCGGGTGCGGAAAGTTGGCCAGTCAAAGCGCGCCTCGCCCACCTGCCAGCCATAAGCGCGGGCGTCCTCCAACGCGGCGGGAAAGCCGCTGGCAAAGACCATCAGCTTTTTCGGCACGCAGCCCCGGATGACGCAGGTGCCGCCCATGCGACTTTCCTCGGCCAGCGCAACGCTTGCGCCCCATTCGCCCGCCGCGATCCGCGCTGCGCGCACCCCGCCCGACCCGCCGCCGATGACGAAAAGATCATGGTCAAATGTCACGCAATCAGTCCTCAAGATCGGCAAAGACGTTCGGGCTTTGCGTCAGGTCGACCGAGCCATCCTCAATCCGGCCCGAATTGATGTCGCGCACCGTTACCCGGCCATCGCCATTGCCGATCACCACCACGTCGCAGATGTCGATGAACAATCCGTTTTCCACCACGCCGGGAATCTGGTTCAAAACCAGCGCGAGTTGCCGGGGATTGCCGATCCGCCGCAGGTCGAGATCAAGGATATGATTGCCCTCCTCGGTCGTCAGGGGGGTGGCGCGGTTCAGCCGCAGCGTGACCTCGCGGTTGAGGACATCAAGGCTGTACAGGGTCTCTTCAATCAGCGCCTTGGTGGTTTGCCAGCCAAAGGGGATCACCTCGACCGGCAGGGGGAAAGCGCCCAGCTGCGCCACCTCTTTGGCAGCATCGGCGATCACGATCATGCGGTCGGATGCGGTGGCGACGATCTTTTCCTGCAAAAGGGCAGCACCGCCGCCCTTGATCAGGTTCAGGTTGACGTCGAATTCATCCGCGCCGTCGATGGTCAGGTCCAGCCATTTGACATCGTCCATCCCGACCACCGGCACGCCAAGCTCGCGCGCAAGCTCCGCCGTGCGGCGTGAGGTGGCAACCCCGGTCACAACCAGCCCCTCGGTCCGGATACGCTCGGCCAAGCAGCGCACCATCCAAGCAGCGGTGGACCCGGTGCCAAGCCCCAGTTTCATGCCATTTTCGACAAAATCGACCGACCGGCGCGCGGCGGCGTATTTGGCCTTGTCGATCGGCGACAGTTCAGCGGTCATCCTGCCCTCCGTGCTTTTGTCCGGCATAGCGCAAAGGCCCGGGCAGAGCGAGAGGGAAGTCGTCATCCCACCGCAGAGACAGCCCCCGGGGGGGAAGGGATAGACCTGCAGCAGGCGGGCAAGCCCCCCTCAGCCGTCGTCCTTGAGGCGCAGAAGGGCGGTCTCCACCTCATCCAGTCGCAGCGCGCCATTGCCGTCGCCGTCCAGCCGCAAAAGCGCCCCCAGCAGGTCCGCCTCGGCTTCGGTCAGCGCCTTCAGGGCTGCGACCTGCCCCTCAGCCCTGATTTCGGCGGCGTCAAGTTGGCCGCTGCCGTCAAGATCGGCGGCGGTGAACTGGCGCAGCATCCGGCCGCGCTGGTCGGCACTGGCGGCACGGGTGGCAACCCCAAGCTCATCCCGGCTGACCATGCCATCATTGTCCAGATCCGTGGCGATCAGCTTGCGCATCGCCGAGGCCCGCGCCGCCGCCCGTTCCAGCGCGATGTAGTCGGCGATGCCTTCAGCCGTCAGCCCCTCGGCCCCGCCAAAGCCTGCGATCACATCCTGGGCCAGTGTCAGCACCCGGTCAGGATTGCGGTCTAGCGCGTCAGCCAGAACTTCGGCCCCGTCGGCATGGGCAGCACCTGCCCCGCATAGCATCAAAGCCACCATTCCCGGTCTGATCATCGCGCCCCTCGCCCTGCCGCCTGACGCACCGATCTTGCGCGCAACAGGGTTACGAACCGGTTAACACGAGTCCGACAACGCGCGGCAATCGCTGCAAGGGGTCGCTTTTCATCGGGCAGCGGGGCAAGCTTGACGGCAGGCTGCCGCCCGAAGCCATGAAGAGGATCAGATGTACACGCTGCACTATGCCCCGGACAATGCCTCGCTGATCGTGCGGCTGGTGCTGGATGGTGCGGGCATCCCCTACCGCACGGCGCTGGTGGACCGTGCCTCGCGTGCCCAGGACGGGGCAGCCTACCGGCGGTTGAACCCCACCGGGCTGATCCCCACGCTGGAAACCCCAGATGGACCGATCGCGGAAACCGGGGCGATCCTCTTGTGGCTGGCCGATACCCACCAGCTTGGCCCCACCGCCTCAGCCCCCGAACGACCAACGTTTCTGCAATGGCTGTTCTTTCTGTCCAACACGGCGCATGCCGATCTGCGCCAGCTGTTCTACCCGCACCAATACGCCCCTGCCGATGGCATTGCCGCGCATTTCGATATCCTGTCGGCGCGGATGCTGGGGCATTTCCGGCTGCTTGATGCCGCCATCGCCCGGCATCCCCGGCTTTTTGCCGCCGCAAGCCCGCTTGGCGTCTACAGCGTCACCCTGACCCGCTGGGCCGCCCTTTACCCCGAGGGCGGGCGGCGCTGGCTGGACCTTGCCGCCTTTCCCGCGCTTCATGCCCTGGCGCGGGCGCAGGAGGCCCGCGTCGAAACCCCCGTCGTCGCCCGGGCTGAGGGGTTGGGCCCCCATCCCTTCACCCGACCCGAAGCCCCCAACCCCCCGGAAGGAGCCGTGCTATGACCGCCGAGATCACGCTTTACCACACGCCGGACTATGCCTCGACCATCATCCGGCTGGCGCTGGAGGAGTTGGCCCTGCCCCACACCATCGCGCCCCTTGACCCCGAGGCGGGCGATCTGGCCAGCCCCGCCTACCGCGCGGTCAACCCCCTGGGCCTGATGCCCGCGATGATGACCCCGGATGGCCCGATCTTCGAGACGGCCGCGATCCTTTTGTGGCTGGTACACCACACCGGCCGGCTGGGGGCCGGGCCAACCGATCCCGACCGCGCGGCCTTCCTGTCCTGGCTGTTCTTCACCGCCAACACCCTTCATGTGACGATGATGCAGCTGATCCACCCCCACCGCGCGGCGGGTGACGCGGGGATTGCGGCGGTAGAGGCCCGCGCCTTCGCGGCGCTGAATCTGCAGGCCGGGCATCTGGAAACCCTGATCACCACCAAGGCCCCGCGCTGGCTGTCGGCGGCGGAACCGGGGGTGCTGGGCTATTACCTTGGCATCCTGTTGCGCTGGCCTGCGATGATGCCCGAAGACCCCGCCTTGCGCTTTGACTTGCGCCCCTTTCCCGCCCTAAAGGCGGTGCTGGCGGCGCATGAGGCCCGCCCCGCCGCCCTGCGCGTGGCCGAGATGGACGAGCTTGGCCCTACCCCCTTCACCAACCCGAGGTTCTGATGTTTCTGTCTGTCTTCGACATGTTCAAGGTCGGCATCGGCCCCTCGTCCAGCCATACGATGGGCCCGATGGTCGCCGCCGCGCGGTTTTTGGACCGGATGCGCGCCTCGCCCTTCCAGTTCCGGGGGCTGCGCGCCTCGCTGCACGGTTCCCTGGCGTTCACCGGGGTCGGACATGCCACCGACCGGGCGACGATCCTGGGCCTCGCTGGCTTCGCGCCCGACACCTATGACGCGGAAAAGGCCGATGCCGCCTTTGCCCGCATCCGCGACAGCAAGCTGATCGAGGTGCCGGGCCTGCCGCCCCTGGCCTTTGACCCAATGAAGGATTTGCATTTCGACTTTGGCCCCGCCCTGCCCGGCCATGCCAATGGCATGATCCTCAAGGCCACCGACGCCCAGGGCGACGTGATCCTGGAGGAGACCTATTATTCCATCGGCGGCGGCTTCGTGCTGACCGCAGCCGAGGCCGCCGAGGTGGGCGGTGCCAAATCCCGCGCCCGCGCCGATGTGCCCTTTCCGTTCGAGACCGCGGCCGAGATGCTGGAAATGGCCCGCGCCTCGGGCCTGTCCATCGCCCAGATGAAGCGCCAGAACGAGCTGCGCTTTCGCAGCGCCGAGGATCTGGACCGCAGCATGGCCCGGATCTGGGAGGTGATGACCGCCTGCATCGACCGGGGCATCGCAGGCGCAGGCATCCTGCCCGGCGGCCTCAAGGTGCGCAGGCGGGCCAAGGGCATCCACGACGCGCTGATCGCCGAACGCGGGATGAACCAAAGCCCGCCGCATACGATCAACGACTGGATGTCGCTTTATGCCATGGCGGTGAACGAGGAAAACGCCGCTGGCGGTCAGGTGGTGACCGCGCCGACCAATGGGGCGGCGGGGGTGGTGCCGGCGGTCCTGCGCTACTGGCTGGACCATGTGCCGGGGGCTGGCCCGCATGGCATCGGCGACTACCTGCTGACCGCCGCCGCGATCGGCGGGCTTTGCAAGCACAATGCCAGCATTTCGGGGGCGGAATGTGGCTGCCAGGCCGAGGTGGGTTCTGCCGCCGCCATGGCTGCGGCAGGCATCTGCGCCGTGATGGGCGGCACGCCGGAGCAGGTGGAAAACGCGGCTGAGATCGCGCTGGAGCATCACCTCGGCATGACCTGCGATCCCGTGAAGGGCCTGGTGCAGGTGCCGTGCATCGAACGAAACGGCCTGGGCGCGATCAAGGCGGTTTCGGCCGCCAGCCTGGCCCTGCGCGGCGATGGCCAGCACCTGGTATCGCTCGATGTCTGCATCGAGACGATGCGCCAGACCGGCAAGGACATGCACGAGAAATACAAGGAAACCAGCCTGGGCGGCCTGGCGGTGAACGTCCCGAACTGCTGATCCGGGCGGTTGGGGCCAAGATTTTCGCCACGAAATCTTGGCGTTTCGGGCGATGTCGCAATCGGGCTGGCAAGCCCCAATGGAGGGGGCTAGTCTGACGCATGGCCAAGGATACCACCCAGCAGGGCATCGTGCTGATGCTTGTTTTTTGCCTCCTTGCGCCGCTGCTGGATGTCTCGGCCAAGCTCGCGGCGGAAAACGGTGTGCCGGTCGGCCAGGTCACCGCCGCCCGCTTTCTGGTCCAGACCATGGTCATGCTGCCGGTGATGCTGGCGATGGGGCTTGAATTGCGGCTTTCGCCCCGCGCCTTGGCCTGGTCAACCCTGCGCGCGCTGTTCCTGCTTTTGTCGACCTATGCGTTCGTGTCGGGGATCGAGGTGATGCCGATTGCCGATGCCCTGGCCATCGTCTTTGTCGAGCCGTTCATCCTGCTCCTGCTTGGCCCCTTGATCTTTGGCGACAAGGTTGGCCCCCGGCGCATTGCCGCCTGCGCGGTCGGCTTTCTGGGCGCGCTGTTCGTGATCCAGCCGTCACTCGCGGCCTTTGGTCTGGTGGCCCTTTGGCCCTTGGCAACCGCCTTTCTGTTTGCCTTCTACATGCTGGTCACCCGGGCGATGTCGACCTGGATGCACCCGGTGGCGATGCAGTTTCAGACCTCATGGATCGGCCTTGCCATGTGCCTGCCGGTGATGGTGCTGGCCGAAGGCACCGGCATCGTGGGCCTAGACCCGGTCTGGCCCACGGGCTGGAACTGGCTGTGGCTGTTCGGGGTCGGCTTCTGGGCGGCGGTCAGCCATATGGCCATCACCTATGCGCTGAAATACGCGCCCTCGGCCACGCTGGCGCCGCTGCATTACTCCGAGATCGTGGTGGCGGTGGCCCTGGGCTATCTGATCTTTGCCGATTTTCCGAACCCGCTGACCTGGGCCGGGATCGTGGTCATCTGCGGATCGGGGCTTTACATCATCCACCGTGAGCGGCTGGCCGCGCGGGTACTGGCCAAAGCGCCCTGATCGCCGCATCAAGCCGCCTGCGCGGCAGGATCACCAGCATGCCGGGGCCGTCGAACTCCAACTCGACCACCCGCGCCACCGCCCGGTTCGAGGTGCCGATCATCCCGTCGGGGGCAAAGTCGATGCCACCAATTGGCCATTCCAGCCCCCGGCTTTGCCCGGTGACCCGCGCCATCGGGAACAGCGACACCACCTCGCCCGCCGCCAGAGCAAGGCTAAGGCGCGGCGGGGCGGCAAAGGCGATGTCCTGCGGCCCGATCAGGATGCAGGGCTGTGCTGCGCGGCTGACCAGCGTGTTCATCGCCGCGAGCCCATGATCCAGCCGCGCCCCGGCAAAGCCCAAGGCCAGCACCAGGGGTGCTGCAATCGACCGCAAGGCCTTGTCGAAATCGGTGGTCAGCTGTTCGGCCATCATGTGCTGCCGCGCGGTTGGAATGCGGCTGCGCGCCTCAGCCGAGACCGAGTCGAAATCGCCGATCACTGCCTCGGGCAGGCAGCCAAACCGCAAAAGCCGGTCAGCCCCGCCATCCGCCGCTACTGCAATCGGCGCGCGTTTCAGGCACAACACAAGCTCGCGACGGGAGAAAGGTCCCCCCCCTGCCAGGGTTACGGCAGTAAGTGACTGGACAATCGGCAGATTCATGTGAAACTGTATCCAATTAAGGCAGGGTTCCAGGGGTCTGGCCACAATCCATCCATGAAATTACCCCGGTCTGTCTATGATCTTAATGCGGAAAGCGGCAATGCACTTCTGTTTCAGGCGAAAGGCGGTCCGGTCATGACCAGTGAAAGCAAGATCCTGACAGTGTCCTACGGCACCTTCAGCTGCACGCTGGAAGGTTTTGACGATCCCTACAATGCGATGAAGGTCGTGGCGGAATACTTTCGCGATCTTGCCGCCGAAGATCGACATTTCGGGGCCGAACCGCCGCAACCTGAAACGGCGCTGCTGAATCAATTCGCCGATCGTGACGCCTCGACGGGCGCGCAAAAGGATCAAACCACCGGCGCGCCGACGCCCCTTGCTGACGCGACAGACCTGCAGGCTGATGCTGCCCCCGTCCTTGCCGAACAGCTGGATGATGCCGGTCGGACCGTGGCCACCTCGGTCGAACCGATGTTGCGTGATGTGATCCCAAGCGGGGTGATCGCCAAGCTTGCGCGCATCCGGCAAGCGGTGCTTCCGGCGATCGTGGCGGCCAACGCACCGATGGCCCCTGAGGCAAGCCCTTTGGCAAAGACGGCCGAACTTCCGCCTCAGGCAAAAGATTTCGCGGCAGCCTCACCGGGGGAAATACCTGCTGCCGAACCCATGCCTGTGCCAAGCCGGCTTGCGGCGCTGCTGCACAACCCTGACTGGGCCGACGAGGACACCGCACCCCGGTTCGACGCAGACAGCGCCTCTCATGCACCTACGGCACGCTTGGCCAGCCCCGTCCCGCTTGATGATGAGCCGATGGTTTCCCAGACCCCGCTGGCGATGGACCCCGAGGCTCTGGACGACCAAAGCGTTCAATACGCAGATGCGGACCCGGCGGACGACAGCGGGTTTCCGGCGCAACCTGCCGCCGAGGCTCCTGGGCAGCGGTCCCGTTCCGATCGCTTTGCCTTGTTGTCGGTCAAGCCTTCGCCGCGGTCGAGCCGGGTAAATTCGCGCATCATCCGCCTTCACCCGGACGTTGATGACATTGTCCCCGCCGAAACCGAGGAGCTCGCCGAAGATGTCGCCGGCGATGCAACCGATGCCGAAGCCTTGCGCCTGATGTGGCGGGCCGAACAGGCGCAGCTTGATACCGAACCCGACTGGCACGCAGAAGCAGACGCGCCAGATCAGGAGGATACCGAAGCTTTCGGCCAAGAGGATCATGATGACCTGGCCCGGGCCGACCAGGCGGCGGCGCAAGCCGCGCTGGAGGCCGAGGCTGATGCGGCTGAGGCAGACTTTCAAAAGCTGCGCCGAAAGATCATCTCGGTCCGCCCTCAGGACCACGGCGGCCAAGATCACGGCGCGGATGACGACCGTACCGGCCCTTCGGACACGGTGCCGCTGGTGCTTGTGTCGGAACAGTTGATCGACCGCCCGGCCCCAGTGATGACCCCAGTCCTGGCCCCTGCCGCAAGCGTGCAACCGCATGCAGCCCCCGTGCCGGCCCCCGCCCCAACGTCCTTGCCGGCGGCCGCGACCCAGAGTCCCAGTGGGCAAAAGCAACGCGCGCTGGTCCCGCAGATTGAAATCGATGGTATCGTGCCGGGGGCGGTGCGAACCGGACGGCTGTCCGGGGTGATCGGCGCGGGCGCTGCCACAGCGTTTATGGACGGCACTGGCCCGGCACGCGACCAAAAATCCGTTGCCGCCGCCGAGCTGGACGAAGACGACGATCTTGACGATGACCTGAGCGCCAAGGACGAGGCTGGCCTCGTCAAATTTGTCGGACGTGTTGGAGTAAAGTCGATGGCCGACATGCTGGAGGCCGCCGCTGCCTATGCGGTCTGCATCGAGGGGCGCAGCCAGTTCACCCGGTCGCAACTGATGCGGCGACTTGCCGCCTGTTCTGACGGTCAGGCGATCGACCGCGAAGAAGGCTTGCGCAGCTTTGGCACGCTGCTGCGCACCGGACGGGTCGAAAAGCTTACCCGGGGAAACTATACTTTGTCAGACGCCTCGCAGTACTTGGCCGCCGCGCGCCGCTTTGCCTAAGTGGCAGGGGGACATACCCTTCCCGGTCGCATGCAGCCTTAGGACGAGTCCTTGTCGGGATTGGCTTGGCCGATGCCGCGAAAGATTGACCGGAACGGCAGCGCCCACAGGATGCCAAGCCCTGCGTAGATTAGAAATTCGACCACAATGGGCGGCCGGTCAAGCAACCCGATCAAGGTGACCGCCGTCACCACATAGGCCGGCATCCCGACCAGAAGGATCACCAACGCCAACCGCCGCCGTGCTGTATAGCTTAACGCCATGACACACCCCTTTTTTGCTCACCCGTCGCGGGCGGGCCACCCCTAGCCTGCGAACGGGTCGGTCACGAGTATGGTATCCTCACGCTCTGGCGAGGTGGAAAGTAGCGCGACGGGGCATTGGATCAACTCTTCGATCCGGCGGACATATTTGATCGCGGCGGCCGGCAATTCGGCCCAGGACCTTGCGCCGGCGGTGGTGTCGGACCAGCCGTCAACGGTTTCAAAGATCGGTTTGCAGCGCGCCTGCTGGTCTGCGGCGGTCGGCAGATAGTCCAACCGCTGCCCGTCCAGATCGTAGGCCACGCAGATTTTCAGGGTCTTGAACCCGTCCAGCACGTCCAGCTTGGTCAGGGCGATGCCCGACACTCCGCTGGTCGCGCAGGTCTGGCGCACCAGCACCGCGTCAAACCAGCCGCAGCGGCGCTTGCGCCCGGTGACGGTGCCAAATTCATGCCCACGCTCGCCAAGTCGCTCCCCATCGGCGTCGTGCAGTTCGGCCGGAAACGGACCCTCGCCGACGCGGGTGGTATAGGCCTTGACGATCCCCAGCACAAAGTCGATCGCGGTCGGCCCCATGCCGGTTCCGGTTGCCGCCTGCCCGGCAATGGTGTTCGAGGAGGTGACATAGGGATAGGTCCCATAGTCGATATCCAGAAGCGAACCTTGCGCGCCTTCGAACAGGATGCGCTTGCCCGCGCGGCGCGCCTCGTTCAACACCTTCCAGACCGGACCGGCATAGGGCTTGATCTGGGGCGCGATGTCCAGCAGTTGCGCCTTCAGCGCGGCGGGGTCCACCGGCTCCAGTCCCAAACCGGCGCGCAGAGCATTATGATGCGTCAAAAGTCGCCCGATCCTTGTGTCGAGCGTGGTTTCGTCAAACAGGTCGGCGACCCGGATCGCGCGGCGGCCGACTTTGTCCTCATAGGCCGGGCCAATGCCGCGCCCGGTGGTGCCGATCTTGGCGACGCTGGTCTGCGCCTCGCGGCCACGGTCAAGCTCACCATGGATAGGCAGGATCAGACTGGCGTTTTCGGCCAGGACCAGGTTTTCGGGGCTGATGGTGACACCTTGGGCGCGAAGCTTGGCAATCTCGGACACCAGATGCCAGGGATCGACGACCACGCCATTGCCGATCACCGAAAGCTTACCACCGCGCACGATGCCGCTGGGCAGCAGCGACAGCTTGTAGACCGTGTTGCCAATGACCAGTGTATGCCCGGCGTTGTGCCCGCCCTGGAACCGCGCGATGACATCGGCGCGTTCCGAAAGCCAATCGACGATCTTGCCCTTGCCCTCATCGCCCCACTGGGCGCCCACGACGACGACATTGGCCATGGCCTGCTCCTGTCCCTGTGAAACCCTCTGTGCTATAGCGACCCGGCTGCGCGAGGGGAACCGGCAATCTGCGCATCCGTCGCAGGGACCCCAGGCGTGGCGATACGGGTGCAGCTCTGCCCTTGCGCGTCCGGACCCAAGCGCCTAAGTAAGCGCGTCCGCCGAACAAGAACCCCGGGAAGCCCCATGGAAAACGTCGTTCTCACCGTTCATCTGATCCTTGCGCTGCTTTTGATCGGTATTGTGCTGATGCAGCGGTCCGAAGGCGGCGGCCTGGGGATCGGCGGCGGTGGCGGCGGGGCCATGTCGGCGCGCGGGGCGGCAACCGCGCTGACCAAGCTTACCTGGATCTTTGCGTCGGCGTTCATCGCGACGTCGATCACCCTGACCATTCTTGCCACACGCGGGGCGGACGGCGGCTCGGTTGCCGACACCATCGCCGCGGAGGCGCCGGCTGAGCCTGCTGCCGATGCGCCGGCGCTGGACGGCCTGACCGGCAGCGATCTGTTGCCCCCGGCCCCTGCCGACGCCCCGGCTACCCTGCCGCGCGCTGAAGAGCCCGCCACCGAAGCCCCCGCCACCAACCCCTGACCGTCCACTATTGCTTGGAAATTCTTGGGGGCCTGCCGCAGTATCTAGCGGCAGGCGTTGCCATGACGGCAATATGGCCCTATACATCAAATCCCGTGGTGCCGCGATTCCACCGATTAAGAATCGCGTTTTGAACACGGGAGCCCAAGGTGGCACGGTACGTTTTCATCACTGGTGGCGTGGTGTCCTCGCTTGGCAAGGGGCTGGCCTCGGCTGCGCTTGGCGCGCTCTTGCAGGCACGGGGCTATACCGTTCGGCTGCGCAAGCTGGACCCCTACCTGAACGTCGATCCCGGCACGATGTCGCCCTTTGAACATGGCGAGGTTTTCGTCACCGATGACGGTGCCGAAACCGACCTTGATCTGGGCCATTATGAACGCTTCACCGGTGTGTCCGCGCGGCAGGCCGACAGCATCAGTTCGGGTCGCATCTATTCCAACGTGCTGGAAAAGGAACGCCGGGGCGATTACCTGGGCAAGACGATTCAGGTCATTCCGCACGTCACCAACGAGATCAAGGATTTCATCCGCATCGGCGACGATGAGGTCGATTTCATGCTGTGCGAGATCGGCGGCACGGTTGGCGATATCGAGGGCCTGCCCTTCTTCGAGGCGATCCGCCAGTTCATCCACGAACGTCCGCGCGGCCAGTCGATCCTCATGCACCTCACGCTTCTGCCCTATCTGGCCGCCAGTGGAGAGCTGAAAACCAAACCCACCCAGCATTCGGTGAAGGAACTCCAATCCATCGGCCTTGCCCCCGATGTGCTGGTCTGCCGGTCCGAACACCCGATCCCCGACCGCGAGCTGGAGAAAATCGCGCTCTTTTGCAACGTCCGCAAGGAGCATGTCATCCCGGCCTATGATCTGAAAACGATCTATCAGGCCCCGCTCGCCTATCACCACGCGGGCCTTGACCAGGCGGTGCTGGACGCCTTTGGCATCACCCCAGCGCCGCGCCCCAACCTCGCGCGCTGGGAAGATGTGATGGACCGCCTGACCCATCCCGAAGGCGAGGTGCGGGTGGCCATCGTCGGCAAATACACCCAGCTGGAAGACGCCTACAAATCCATCGCCGAGGCGCTAACCCACGGTGGAATGGCGAACCGGACGAAAGTTCGCGCCGAATGGATCGATTCCGAGATTTTTGAGCGTGAAGACCCCGCCCCATGGCTTGAAAACTTTCACGCCATCCTTGTCCCCGGCGGCTTTGGCGAACGCGGCACCGAAGGCAAGATCAACGCTGCCCGCTATGCGCGTGAGAAAAAGATCCCTTATCTGGGTATCTGTCTGGGCATGCAGATGGCCGTCATTGAGGCTGCGCGCAACCTCGCCGGGGTCAAGAACGCCGGCTCCGAGGAATTTGACCATGAGGCGGGCGAAAAGCGGTTCACGCCGGTCGTCTATCACCTCAAGGAATGGGTGCAGGGCAACCATACCGTCACCCGCAAGGCGACCGATGCCAAAGGCGGCACGATGCGGCTGGGGGCCTATACCGCGAACCTCAAGGATGGCTCTGCCGTCGCCCGCATTTATGGCACCACCGTGATCGAGGAACGCCACCGCCACCGCTATGAGGTGGATATCCAGTACCGCGACCAGCTGGAAAAATGCGGGCTGATCTTTTCCGGCATGTCCCCCGACGGCAAGCTGCCCGAGATTGTCGAGGTCAAGGACCACCCCTGGTTCATCGGCGTGCAGTTCCACCCCGAGCTGAAATCCAAACCCTTCGCCCCCCACCCCCTGTTCGCCGATTTCGTGCGGGCAGCGGTGGAGGTGTCGCGGCTGGTCTAGGGCCGCAACGCTTCCTTAACCACGCCCGGCCAAAGTGCGGGGCATGTCGGCCTACATCCGCCCCAAGCGCCCCGGCGCGTCCGTGTTCTTTACCGTCAACCTGGTGGACCGGGGGGCGGATACGCTGGTGCGGCATGTCGAGGTGCTGCGCCAGGCGGTGGCGGTGACGCGGGCAAAACGGCCGTTCGGAATTGACGCCTGGGTGGTGCTGCCGGACCACATGCATTGTGTGTGGACCTTGCCCGAGGGGGATAGCGACTTTTCCAATCGGATGAGCGAGATCAAAGGGCGGTTTACCAGGGAGTTGCGTAGGTCGGGGCCTGCCCCGACTCCCCTGGCTGAAAACCCCTACGGCGCGCTGGGTGGACGGGACCGGAGAGTCGGGGCAGGCCCCGACCTACGGGGCGAAGCGCCCATTTGGCAGAAACGGTTCTGGGAGCATCACATCCGCGACCACCGGGACTTCGCGGCGCATGTGCGGTATTGCTGGAACAACCCGGTGAAACACGGGCTCGTCGCGCATCCGGCGGAATGGCCGTATTCGTCGTGGCATCGGGATGGGGGCCCGTAGGGCGGGGCCTGCCCCGCCGTTTTGGGGAGGGGGAGTTGGGGCAGGGGGCGACCTACGGGTGTTCAAGAGACAAAACTCATGGTTGAAGACCTTGGTCTTGGGCGGCTCTTTCCTGCGATATCAAACACCAAGGAATGTCCTGCTGCCCCGGATACCAAATCTCGGCGTAGTCCTTTTCGAGCAACTCATTGTCCAGCGGCAGCCATCGGTCGCTTCTCCAGCGCTTGACCTCGGCAACATAACGGCTCAGCGAGTCGTGCTCCACGTCTTCAATTCGAATCATTTCGCCGACCGGATACATTTTTTCGACCCATTCCTTGGCTTCGATACCGAGCGCTTTCTCGGTTTCGCAAGTCGATCTAGTCTCTGGCGCGTCAATACCACGCACCCGGACCGTTGCCGTTTGAACTAAACTGGGCCAAAGGCCCACGCTGACTTCAATCGTATCTGCATCGATCACGCGCACCACGGCTGCACGATATGGACCCTCAAAAGATGCCTCTTGGGACAGATAAGGGTTCTCCTCTGCCAAAACCTGTGTCGCCAGAAGCACTGAAACGACCGCAATCATGGTAGTTGATGACATCTTCACCCCCAAACCCCCTCAAATTCCCGCCACTCGCCCTTGCTCATGCCCGAAGTCTCCTGCGTTACCACCTCACCCTTCAACCTCCGCTTCACGCAGTCAATCGCCTTCGCCGACAGCGTCACCCCGCCCATCCGGTAATCCTCGAACGCCGCATAGGCCAGCGGCACCCAGTCCTTCACACAGGCGGCAATCGCCTCGGCGTAGACCCTGATCTCATACTGCGCGTGGGCATCTGCCCGAAGCCGCAGGAAGTGGAAGAGGTTATGCAGGTCGACCTTCCAGTACCATTGGGTGTAGATATTGGCGGGCAGGTTCATCCGGGCAAGTTCGCGGGCGAGGCCTTGTTGGCCGTCCTGGGACAGCATCGCCTCGTAATGGTCATAGGCGCGGTTGGCGTCGGATTTGAGGAGGTCGAGGACGCGGGCGGCTTCCTCACCCGTCAGCACCTCTCCCCTGCCCTGGTTGTTCACCGTTGACTGCGCGGCGAGCTGTTCGGGGGCGGGGATATAGAATTCGCGGTCCAGGATCGAGTAGCGTCCAGAGTATTCGTTCACATTGGCGGTGCGGTGGCGGATCCACTGGCGGGCGACGAAGACCGGCAGTTTGACGTGCAGCTTGATCTCGCACATCTCGAACGGGGTGGAGTGCCAGTGCCGCATCAGGTAGCGGATCAGGCCCTCATCGTTCTGGACATGTTTGGTGCCCGCGCCATAGGACACGCGGGCGGCCTGGACGATGGCGGCGTCGTCGCCCATGTAGTCGATGACGCGGATGAACCCGTGGTCTAGCACCGGGTGGGCGTGGTAAAGATGGGCCTCCATCCCGTCGCTAACCGCGCGGAGGGTTTGGCGCGGCTGGCTGCGCTGGGCGGCAATCTCGGCCAGTTGGTCGGGGGTGAGGGGCATGCGGGGCCTCATGAGGTGCGAGTCGAGGACCACTATAGCTTGCGGTCGCAAGGCGCGATACCGCAACAGACATGGAGAGAGAGATGACGATCAAGTATCTGCACACGATGGTGCGCGTGAAGGACCTGGAGGCGTCGATCGCCTTTTACAAGCTGCTCGGGCTGGAGGAGACCCGGCGCTATGACAACGAAGGCGGGCGGTTCACGCTGGTGTTCCTTGCGCCGCCCGGCCAGCCGGAGTGCCCGGTGGAGCTGACCTACAACTGGGACGGCGATGAGGGGCTGCCGTCGGACAGCCGGCACTTCGGGCATCTGGCCTATGAGGTGGACGATATCTATGCGGTGTGTGCCCATCTGCAGGCTTCGGGCGTGGTGATCAACCGGCCGCCGCGCGATGGGCGGATGGCCTTTGTCCGCTCGCCCGACAATATCTCGGTCGAGTTGTTGCAGAAGGGTGGCGCGCTGGCGCTGGCCGAGCCTTGGGCCTCGATGCCCAGCACCGGGCATTGGTGAGGGGGCGGGCCTCCGGCGGGAGTATTTGGCAAAGAGCAAGCCCTTAAAACGACCAGAGGCTGTACATGTCGCGGCCGATCTGGCTGACCTCGCGCAGGGTCAGGCGCGGGGCGTCTGGCAGGGCGGTCAGGCCAAAGGTGCCAAGAGTTGGCGTGCCGTCGGCGCCGATCAGGGTGCCGGCGGTGAAGAGGGCGAGGTCATCGACCAGCCCGGCCTTGATCAGTCCTGCCGCAAGGGTGCTGCCACCCTCACTAAGGATGCGGGTCAGGCCTTTGCTCGCCAGGGTCTGTAGGGCGGCTTTCAAGTCGAGGTGGCCGTTGGTTTCGGGGATGTTCAGTAGGGTCGCTCCGCTGGCCTGCCAGGCGGTTTGCGCGGTCTTTGGCGCGGCGGGGCTGTGGAGGATCCAGACCGGGTGATCTTTGGCGCTGCGGCCAAGGCGGCTTTCGGGCGCGTGTTTGAGGAGGCGGTCGAGGACAATGCGGATGGGTTGGCGGATTGCACCCATGTCGCGCACGGTGAGGTCGGGGTCGTCGGCCAGCGCGGTGCCGGAGCCGATCATGACGGCGTCGTGAGTGAGGCGCATCGCGTGGACCTTGCGGCGGGCTTCTGGCCCTGTGATCCAGCGGCTCTCACCTGTCGCGGTGGCAGTGCGGCCGTCGAGTCTTGCCGCGAGTTTCAGGGTGACGAAGGGGAGGCCTTGGGTCACGCGCTTGAGGAAGCCCGCGTTGAGGTGGGTGGCCTCGGGCGTAAGGACGCCTTCGGTCACGGTGATGCCTGCGGCGCGAAGCATCGCGTGGCCTTTGCCAGAGACCCTTGGGTCGGGGTCGGTGAGGGCTGTTACCACTCTCGTGACCTTCGCGGCGATCAGCGCCTCGGCGCAAGGGGGGGTCTGGCCGTGGTGGGCACAGGGTTCCAAAGTGACATAGGCCGTGGCCCCATCGGAGCGGGGACCGGCTTGTTCCAGCGCGCGCACCTCGGCATGAGGCCTTCCGCCGGGTTGTGTCCACCCGCGTCCGACGATCATCCCGTCCTTGACAATCACGCAGCCCACAGCAGGGTTGGGCCAGACATTGCCCAGGCCCCGCGCGGCCAGGCGCAGGGCGTGGGCCATGTGTTCGGGATCTTCCGCCCGGGGGGTCACTCGTCCCCGGCGGCTCCGGGCCGAAGCTCGCTGACGAAGCCGTCAAAATCGTCCGCCGTCTGGAAGTTCTTGTAGACGCTCGCGAAGCGCACATAGGCGACGGTGTCGATCCGCGCCAGGCTTTCCATCACGATCTCGCCGATCACCTTGGAGGGGATATCGGTATCGCCCAAGCTCTCAAGCCGCCGCACGATGCCGCTGATCATCTGGTCGATCCGTTCAGGGTCGATCGGACGTTTCTGCATGGCGATCCGGATCGAGCGTTCCAGCTTGGAGCGGTCGAAATCCTCACGCTTGCCCGAGGATTTGATGACGACGAGGTCGCGGAGCTGCACCCGTTCATAGGTGGTGAAGCGGCCCCCGCAGGCCGGGCAAAACCGGCGACGGCGGATCGAGACGTGATCCTCGGCCGGGCGCGAATCCTTCACTTGCGTATCGATGTTTCCGCAAAACGGACAGCGCATTGGCCCCCTCCTCGCTGGTTCGTGGTTTCCTGCCGCAAGTTTCGGGCCGCAAGTATCGGGTGGAGTCCCTGCCGCCTCTACTGACTATAGAGGAAGCGGGCGCATCTCGGGAAGAGCCAACTGCGCAACCCTGCATCTGGGGGCGTGACTGTGGCTGCGGAGTCTCACGCCTTCGTGTGCGGTCAAGCTGCCGGTGGCAGACTAGGTTGCGGTCAGGCGCAACAGAAGGAGGCCGAGATGACCCGGATGACCGCGAAAGACTTCGACCAAGAGCTGCTGGAACTTTACGATTTTTACGCCCATGGCCGCATCACCAAGCGCGAGTTTCTGGACCGCGCCGGCAAGTTTGCGGTCGGAGGCGTCACGGCGGTCATGCTTTTCAACATGCTGGGGCCAAACTATGCACTGGCACAGCAGGTGGCGGTGGATGACTCCGAGATCGTGACGGAAAGGGTCAGCTACCCCTCTCCCAACGGGCATGGCACGGTGAACGGCTATCTGGTGCGGCCCGCCGGTGCGACGGGCAAAGTACCCGCCGTTCTGGTGGTGCACGAAAACCGGGGCCTCAACCCCTATATCGAAGATGTGGCGCGGCGGGTGGCCAAGGCCGGGTTTCTGGCGCTGGCCCCGGATGGTCTGACCAGCCTTGGCGGCTATCCGGGGAACGATGAGGCGGGCAAGGAATTGCAAAGCCAGGTCGATCCCGCAAAGCTGATGAACGACTTTTTCGCCGGGGTCGACTGGCTTTTGGCGCATCCCGACTCCACCGGCCGCGTCGGTGTCACCGGCTTCTGTTATGGTGGCGGGGTGGCCAATGCCTGCGCTGTCGCCTACCCAGAGCTCGCCGGGGCAGTGCCTTTCTATGGTCGCCAACCGGCCGAGGCGGATGTGGCCAAGATCAAATGCCCGCTCCTCCTCCACTATGCCGAGCTTGACGAGCGGGTGAATGAAGGCTGGCCAGCCTACGAGGCGGCACTGAAGGCGGTCGGGACGCGGTACGAGGCGTTCATCTACCCCGGCGTGAATCATGGCTTTCACAACGACACGACGCCCCGATACGACGCTGCGGCGGCCGAGCTCGCGTGGGAGCGAACCGTCGCCTTTTTTACCGCCAACCTCGTCTGAACCGGATACCAGGAAGCGCAAGGCGCGCGTTCTTGCGGTTGCAGACTCTCTTAAGCCGAGAGCCATACGATGCTGCCCGCCTTCGCGCGCCATGGCGGGCAGCATCTGACGTCTGCCCTGGTTTTGGGCCTGTCGGCCTCGGTTCAGGGTCCTGCGCCGCTGACGCGCCCAAATGAGCTTTCGATCTGTCACATATGTGTTACGCTTTCATGTATGTTAACGCGACTCACCCTCCTTCTGCTCTGGGCCACCCCGGTCAGTGCGCAAAGCCTGATCGCAGAGGTGATCTGCTTTCCGCGTCAAGAGTTGATGACACGGATGACCGGGGCTGAAGTCGCGGGCCTTGGCCTGCGCGACAGCGAGGCGCTGGTCGAGGTCTGGACCCGCCCGTCAGGCGACTGGACGCTGGTGCAAAGCTATGCCAACGGCACCGCCTGCATCTTGGCGATGGGAGAGGCGTGGGAGGCGGTCGTGCCGCCCCCTGCCTGAGGGATCAGTTGTTGCAGGTGTATTGCCAGCTTTGGCTCGCAAACTCCCAGCACTGGCCGACAGATTCCTTCAGGTCCCAGACCACGTCCAGCGAGTTTGACGCGGTGCCAGAGTCGCACTGCACTTCGGCGACCATCGTGTCGCCCTGCCGGACGTAAACCCCCGCCTCTACCCCAGCGCCCTCTCCTGCGTCCCGGTCGATCGAGGTGACCACCTCATAGGCATAGCTTTGGTTATAGAAGGTCAGGCTTTCCCAGATCGCCGAGCCCGCGCCGGGCCAGGGCTGGAAGGTGGCGCTGGCCAGGGGTTCGGCGATGGTCAGTTCCGGCGCGCCCGGGGGGCCGAAATTGTAGATGAGGGTTTCGGCCTCATAGCAAATCTCAAGGGATTTCGCGCCGATCTGGCAGGAAAACACCGTCTCGCCGGGCAGGCAATCGGCGGCGGCGGGGCTGGCGAGGAGGATCAGGGCAAGGGCAAGGCGGCGCATGGGGAGACTCCGGTTGGGGTTCGGGCGGAGTGTGGCCCGGGCGTGGGGTGGGGCGCAAGGTGGGGAAAGGTTGGACCGGTTCCGTTTCGCAGGCCGGGCTTCAGAACGGCAACGGGTGGGACGGTTGAGAGAGAAGCCGGTCTGAAGCCCGGCCTAGGGACCTAATTGGAGATGCGTGCCGAGGAAGGAAATACTCCGGCAGGCGAACCATGTCCCGTGACGATGATCGTCTGACCAAGGCTTAGAGTATCCCGGAATTCCTTTGGCAAGTCACAAAGCCTGTCAAAGAAAAACGGCATGTTCTTTAGTTCAATCTTTCTGCGGCACTTTCGATCACTGAAACCCTCGGCCCTCTCTACAACGTAAAGCAGTTCCGTCTGCTCTCCCGCAGCCATGGCATAGAATAATGGAACTCCCAATAGAACAAGGTCTCTCCCCAACCAAAAGTTCAGAACGAACATAGCGATAAAAATAAAAGCACATCCAATAGGTCCTGGCATGTCGTCGATGTCCCGGAGACGCAGTCCCCGATCGGTCAAGAAAAGCCCAACGCCAGAAAAGCCAATGCCGACTGCCGTCGCGATGTGCCAATGATCCTGCACCCAGCCCGTTGACGGCAGAAACTTTGCTCCGAAAATCCAGGAAAAGAACGGAACCGACGCCAGAGATGAAACGATCAAGAAAATCTGGCCAATTCGCCGCACCAACAGATTTTTCTCTTGCAAGTGCAGCTTCATTGTCCGGAACCCAATCTGCTACTGATCCAAGAAACTCCGCAACTTCCTGCTTCTTGAAGGATGTTTCAACTTCCGCAAAGCCTTCGCCTCGATCTGGCGGATACGCTCCCGCGTCACAGAAAACTGCTGGCCGACCTCTTCCAGCGTGTGGTCGGTATTCATCCCGATGCCAAAGCGCATCCGCAGCACCCGTTCTTCCCGCGCAGTCAGGGAGGCAAGGACGCGGGTGGTGGTTTCCTTGAGGTTTTCCTGAATCGCAGAATCCAAAGGTAGGATCGCGTTCTTGTCTTCGATGAAGTCGCCAAGCTGGCTGTCTTCCTCATCCCCAATCGGGGTTTCCAGCGAAATCGGTTCCTTGGCGATCTTCATCACCTTGCGGACCTTTTCCAAGGGCATCTGCAGCTTTTCGGCCAATTCTTCCGGCGTGGGTTCGCGGCCGATTTCGTGCAGCATCTGGCGGCCGGTGCGGACGAGTTTGTTGATCGTCTCGATCATGTGGACCGGAATCCGGATCGTGCGGGCCTGGTCGGCAATCGACCGGGTAATCGCTTGCCTGATCCACCACGTCGCATAGGTCGAAAACTTATAGCCCCGGCGGTATTCGAACTTATCCACCGCCTTCATCAGGCCGATGTTGCCTTCCTGAATCAAATCCAGGAACTGCAAGCCCCGGTTGGTGTATTTCTTGGCAATGGAGATCACCAGCCGCAGGTTCGCCTCGACCATTTCTTTCTTGGCCTGGCGCGCTTCTTTCTCGCCCTTCTGAACCTGGTTCACGATCCGGCGGAATTCGGAGATATCAACGCCGATATACTGGCCGACCGTCGCCATTTCGGCGCGCAAATCCTCAATCGCGTCGCGCGATTTGTCCAGCAAAGCCTGCCAGCCGCGCCCGGCCTTCCCGGCCATCCGGTCCAGCCAGGTCGGGTCCAATTCATAGCCCTGATATTCGTCGATGAATTCGCGTCGGTTGATCCGAGCGGCATCGGCGAGTTTCACCAGACCCGAATTGATCGCCATGATCTTGCGGTTGATCCCGTAAAGCTGATCGATCAGCGCCTCGATCCGAGAGTTGTTGAGGTGGAGTTCATTGACGAAAAGCACAATCTCGGACCGCAGCTTTTGATAGGCGGCCTCCTCGACGGTAGAAAATTGCTGCGCCTTGGACAGGGCGGCATTCATCCGCAAATCCTGCATGTCGGCCAGCTTGGCATAGTCGCGGGCGATCAGGTCCAGCGTTTCCAGCACCCGCGGCTTCAGCGCCGCTTCCATCGCCGCAAGCGACATGTTCGAGGCTTCGTCATCCTCGTCCTCATCGGCTTCGCGGGCGATCGGGTTGCCATCGGCGTCAAGCTCTGGCTCGGCCATGCCGGCTGGGCGTGGGCTGCCCTCGGTTTCGGGGTCGTCCAGCGGCGGGCCTTCCAGATCATCCTCGCCGTCCAGGCTGCGACCGAACGTAGCCTCAAGATCGATCACGTCGCGCAGAAGGATGTCTTCGTTCAACAGTTCTTCACGCCAGATGATGATGGCCTGAAAGGTCAGCGGGCTTTCACACAGGCCCGAGATCATCGTGTTGCGACCCGCCTCGATCCGCTTGGCGATCGCGATCTCACCTTCGCGGCTGAGGAGTTCCACGCTGCCCATCTCGCGCAGATACATCCGCACCGGGTCGTCGGTTCGGTCCAGGGTTTCGCTGGTGGACCCCGCCAAAGCCACTTCGCGGCTGCTTGACACCTCGACCAACGCCCCCAAGGGGGCTTCGCCTTCCTCGATCTCGTCGTTCTCGATGATGTTGATGCCCATTTCGGACAGCATCGACATCACATCCTCGATCTGCTCGGAGGACACCTGCTCGGGCGGCAGGACGTTGTTCAGCTGGTCATAGGTGATATAGCCGCGCTCTTTGGCGTCGGCGATCATCTTTTTGACCGCAGCCTGGCTCATATCGAGCGAGACGTCCGCGTCTTCGGCGTCCGGTTTGCTGTCGTCAGTGTCCTTGAGGGCCATGGATGCTCCTTTGGGCAGGTCGCGGGCGCGAATCGAACCGAGGCATTTCGAATCAATAGCGCGAATCGGGGTGAGTGAAAGGCCGAATCATCGGTTTTTCTTCACCCAGACCTCGCTATCGATGAGGGATTGCAGATGTCTTGACAGGGCGGCCCGATCTTCACCGAGGTCAGCGCTGTCGGAAGTCTTGACTTTCTCGGACATCCGGCGCGCTTCTGCAGCCTTGCCCACTCGCCATGTGACCCCCTCATCCGCCAGACCGGCAATATCACTTTCGCCTTCTTCGATTTCCTTTCGCAGCGCTCGTTCCGACCTAAGTTTCGCCAGCTGTTCGGCAACTGTGAAAAGCGCGCCTTGGCGATCGCCAACGTTCTTGATCGGCGGAAGGACGATGATATGGGCGGCCAGCATCAGTCTTTCAACCATTTCCGTACCGACACGCTCGCAAATTCGAGAGTAAAGCATCTGATCGCTGTCCGTCAGATGGTTCTGCAGCAGGAGTTGCAAGAAAGTTGAGTGGCCGTCTTCCAACATTTCCAGCGTCTCAAGCGAAGATTCGACCGGGCCTATGACTTCAGGGTACCGAAGGCAGATTGCCAGGATCGACGTCTCCCGCATGTATTCAACGGCGCGATCAGTTGAAAGCCTTGCTAGCATCGAAGCCTTGGCTTGTTCCGAAGCCCCGCCCGGGACACCCGCCTTCCGTTTTCCACGTCTTGAATCCAGCCAGTCCCTCTGGCTCAGATGAAGGAACTCGAAGTTGCGAAGCGCTTCTGCATAGTAGCGCTTGATATCCGGGTCGCGAATTCGGTTGAGAGCGGTCCGAAGCCGAAGTCGCAGGGCAGCTTTGCGCTCCGGACTGTCGAAACTGTGCCCTGCTGTCTCGCGCTTCCAAAGAAGCTCAACCATCGGAATCGCCGCGTCGAGGACACTCTGCATTGCTTGAGTGCCGTGGGTCTTGATCAGATCGTCGGGGTCAAGCCCCGGCGGCAAGACCGCAAAGCGCAACCCCTTGCCCGCCTCGATCAGCGGCAGGGCCAGATCGACCACCCGCTCGGCGGCCTTGAGGCCTGCCTTGTCGCCATCAAGGGCGATAATCGGCTCGTCAGCAATACGCCAGATCAGGCGCAGCTGGTCATCGGTAACGGCGGTGCCAAGCGGGGCCACGGCAGCGGGGAACCCCGCCTCGGACAAGGCAATCACATCCATGTAGCCCTCGGCGACGATCAGGGGCTTGCCCTTGCCGGCCGCCTCGCGCGCGCGGGCCTGGTTAAAAAGACTGCGGCCCTTGTCAAAAAGCTCGGTCTCGGGGCCGTTCAGGTATTTGGCCTGGGCATTCGGGTCAAGGCTGCGGCCGCCCAGACTGATCGCGCGACCGCGCCCATCGCGGATCGGAAAGATGATGCGGCCCCGGAACCGGTCGTAAAGCTGGCCAGTGTCGGACTTGGCCACCATGCCCGAGGCGACCATCAATTCAGGGCTGACCCCCTTGGCCGCCAGCATGTCACGCAGGGCGTTGAAGCCGTCCGGGGCCCAGCCGATCTCCCATCGTTCCAGGGCTGCTTCGGACAGACGGCGCTTGTCGGCCAGATAGCGCCGCGCTTCGGCCCCGGCAGCGGTCTTTAGCTGCAGGCGATAGAACTTCACCACCTCTTCCATGACCTGCACCAGCAAGCTGCGCCGGTCGGCCTGTGCCGCCGCCTGCGGGTCGCGCGCAGGGATCTGCATCCCGGCCTCGCGCGCCAGAACCTCAACCGCCTCCATGAACGAGAGGTTCTCGATCTCCTTCACGAAACCGATGGCATCGCCTTTGGCATGGCACCCAAAGCAATAGTAAAACCCCTTGCGGTCATCGACGTGAAAACTCGCGGATTTTTCCTGATGAAACGGGCAAGGGGCCCAGTAATCGCCCTTGGCCTGGTTCGACTTGCGCATGTCCCAAGTGACCTTCTTTCCCACGATCTGAGAAAGGGTCAGCCGCGTGCGCAGGTCATCTAGGAATCCGTTCGGCAGGGACATGGAATCGGATGTGTTCCAAGCATGTGTTTCGAGCTAAATGATACCATGCCTGTCAAGGCCTCGATCAGACGCCAAGCCGGTCGCGCATCGAGTACCAGGTCATCGCCAGGATCAGCAGAGGCCAGCGTAAAGTGGCACCCCCGGGAAAGCGCGCCTGCGGGATGCGGGCCAGAAGGTTAAACCCCGATGCATCCCCGGCAACATCCTCGGCGAGAAGCTTGCCGGTCAGCGTGGACAAGGCCACCCCGTGCCCTGAACAGGCCGAGGCCGCCAGCACATTGGGTTGCGGGCGCAACAGGGCGGGCATCCGGTTCATGGTGATGGCCAGCGTTCCGCCCCAGGCATGGGTCACTTTCACATCGGCAAGCTGCGGATAGATCTTCAGCATCGGTTTGCGGACCGTGTTGAGGATATCGGGAAAGCGGTAGCCATAGCTTTCCCCGCCGCCAAAGAGCAGACGGTTGTCCTCGCTCAATCGCCAGTAGTTCACTACGAAATTGCTGTCGGCCACTGCGACCGGTTCGGCCAGCACCCCCGCCGCGCGGTCGCCAAGGGGTTCGGTCGCAAGGATGAAATTGTTGATCGGCATGACCCTTGCGGCATAGCTGCGGTCGAGCCCGCCCAGATAGCCGTTGCCCGCGAGGATCACCTGATCGGCGGTGACATGACCCAAGGCCGTGCGCAAGCTGACCTTTGCACCCGGGGTCAGGGTCAGCACCTCGCTTCTCTCATGGATCCGGACCCCCGCCGCCCCTGCCGCGCGCGCGAGGCCGATGGCAAAGTTCAAGGGATGGATATGCCCTGCGCCCCGGTCCAGCGCGCCGCCGGCAAAGCGGTCTGACCCGATCAGGCGACGGATCGCGGGGCGGTCCAGCACCTCGGTCTCATAGCCGTAGTCGCGGGATAGCTTCTCGGCATAGGCTTGCGCGTGACGGACCTCGCCTGCCGAATAGCAGGCATGGGCCACGCCGGGGTGGAAGGTGACCGGCATCTGGTGGCGGGCGATCAGGTCCTTGACCAGCGTCTTGGCATCTTCGGCCATGTCCCAGAGGCGGCGGGCGTTGTCGCGGCCGACGGCTGCTTCCAGCCAGTCCTGATCCTGCCGCTGGCCCGAGCCCACCTGCCCGCCATTGCGCCCCGAGGCACCAAAGCCGACCCTCTGCGCCTCCAAGAGCACAACCTTCAGGCCCTTTTGGGCCAGATGCAGCGCGGCAGAGAGGCCCATATAGCCGCCACCGACCACCGCGACATCGGCCCGCACCTCACCCGTCAGGGCAGGAAACGGGTCAAGGGGCGTGCGCGTTGCAGCATAGTAGCTGGGTGGATATTCCCCGGACCGGTCGTTGGCATGGAGCAGGTTCATCAGACATTGAGGAGCAGATGCTCCCGCTCCCATGGGCTGATCACTTGCAGGAACTCTTTGTATTCGTTGCGCTTCACGCTGTCGTAGACCTTGACGAAACCTTCGCCCATCACCTCTTTCAGCGCCTGATCTTCATCCAGCAGGTCCAGCGCATCGCCCAGGTTCACCGGAATATCCTCGGAATCGATATAGGCCGAGCCCTGGAATTCCGGGCGACTTTGGGTCTTGTTCATCAGGCCCAGATAGCCGCAGGCAAGGGTAGAGGCGATGCCGAGATAGGGGTTGCAATCCATGCCTGGCAGCCGGTTTTCCACCCGCCGTGCCGCGGGGCTGGAGATCGGGATGCGCAAGCCGGTGGTGCGGTTGTCGCGCCCCCATTCCAGGTTGATCGGGGCGGCAAAGTCCGGGACATAGCGGCGATAGCTGTTCACATAGGGCGCAAACAGCGCCACCGCAGCCCCCAGGTGCTTTTGCAACCCACCGATGAAATGCAGGAAGGCGTCCGTCTCTACCCCCTTCGGACCCGAAAAGATGTTCTTGCCGGTCTTGATGTCCACGACCGAGGTGTGGATGTGCATGGCCGACCCCGGCTCACCGGCGATGGGCTTGGCCATGAAGGTCGCGAAACAATCATGGCGCAGCGCCGCCTCGCGAATCAGGCGCTTGAAGAAGAACACCTCGTCGGCCAGCCGGATCGGGTCACCATGGGCAAGGTTCAGCTCGATCTGCCCCGCGCCACCCTCTTGCAGGATGCCGTCGATCTCCATGCCCTGGGCTTCGGCAAAGTCGTAGATGTCGTCGATGACTTTGCCGTATTCGTCGATCGCCGACATCGAATAGGCCTGTTTGCCCGCAGCCCGCCGCCCTGACCGGCCCATCGGCGGGATCACCGGCTGGTTCGGGTCGATGTTGCGGGCGGTCAGGAAAAACTCCATCTCGGGGGCGACGACGGGCCTCCAGCCTTGGGCGGCGTAAAGGTCCATGATCCGGCGCAGCACATTGCGCGGAGAAAACGGGACCAGTTTGCCGTCCTGATCCTTGGCGTCATGGATCACTTGCAGCGTCACATCCGCCGTCCAAGGGGCGGCGGTGGCTGTGGACCAGTCAGGCTCCAGGATCATGTCTGGTTCGGTAAAGGCGTCAAACGGGTTGTCGGCCCATTCCCCGGTGATGGTTTGCAAGAAGATCGAGTTCGGCAGGAAGTAGCTGGTTTGCTTGCCGAATTTGGTAGCGGGCATCGCCTTGCCCCGCGCCACCCCGGCAATGTCGCCGATGATGCATTCTACCTCGTCGACCTTGCGGTTGCCGATATAGTCCTTTGCCGCCTCGGGCAGCTGGTCGGTCCATTTGGACATGGTTCACACAAAGATTGGGGGGTGGCCCCCGCGCCTGACAATCAGACGCGGAGCTTCTCGGCCCCAGATGGTTCGGATCGGGTTTTGGCGTGATGGGTCAGAAAGAAATCGGCAATCCGGTCGGCCATCGGCGCGCTGTCGGTGGCGCGGTCCAGCCGCGCGGTTGCGTCAGCCAACACCGCCTCGGGCACCAGGCCGGGGCCCCGGACCTTGATCAGACCTTCGATGAAGTCGCGGCGAAATTCCGGGTGCGGCTGCACGGAAAACATCCGGTCATCGTACAAGAGCGCCGCATTGGCGCAGAAATCGGTGCTGGCCAGAACCTGCGCGCCCTCGGGCTTTACCGTGACCTGATCCTGATGCCAGGCGTTCAGGGTATAGCTGCGGTCACCGAAATCATACTCGGTCGGGCCAACCGACCAGCCGCCCTTGAACTTCTCCACCCGCCCGCCCATCGCCTTCGCGATGATCTGGTGGCCAAAACAGACGCCGACCACCGGAACATGATCGCCGTAGGCGGTGCGGATGAACACCTCTAACGGCGGGATCCAGGGGTGATCCTCATAGGCCCCAAAGCGCGAGCCGGTGATCAGCCAGCCGTCACAGTCCTGCACCGAGGCGGGAAAGTCGCCGTGCAGGACCGCCCAGCGCCGGAAGGTCAGGCCGCGCCCGGCGAGCAGGGTTTCAAAGAAATCCGGGTAGTCGCCCTGATCGCGCAGGGCGTCAGGGGCTTCGCCGGTCTGTAGAATACCGATCTGCATGGGTCTGCCTGTCTGGCTACGGGATCAGGTTGGGCGCGAAGCCCCCCTTTGGTCAAGGGGGGCCTCTGGTGTCAGACGGTGTCGAGGTAAAGCTCGATCCGCTCTTCTGGCGACAACTCGTTGATATAGTGCAACTCTTGCCGCTTGGTCTGCACCAGGTTGCGGATCAGTTCCTTGGGCAGGAACCGGTAAAGGGTATCTGACCCCTCAAAGGCATCGATCGCGGCGTCCCAGGTGGCGGGAATTTGCGGCAGATCCATCGCATACGCATTGCCGCTGACCGGCGGGGCTGGTTCCTTGCCGTCCTCAAGCCCCGAAAGCGCCGCCCCTAGAATCGCGGCCAGCATAAGGTAGGGGTTCACATCCCCCCCCGCGACCCGATGTTCGATCCGCCGCGCCGCCGGGTTGCCGGCCGGGATGCGAATGGCCGAGGTGCGGTTTTCATAGCCCCAGGAAATCGCGGTGGGCGCGTGCTTGTCGGGCACCAGCCGGTCATAGCTGTTCAGATGCGGCGCGAAGAGAAGCGTTGAATCATGCATTGCATCAAGGCAGCCAGCCACCGCATGGCGCAGGTGAGCGGTGCCTTTCGGACCGCCTGAGTCAAAGATGTTGTCGCCCTTTTCATCCAGCACAGAAAAATGGGTGTGTAGGCCCGAGCCGGAATATTCAGCATAGGGCTTGGCCATGAAACTGGCGGCAAAGCCGTGCCGCCGCGCCAGACCCTTGACCAGCATCTTGAACAGCCAGGCATCATCGGCGGCGCGCAGCGCGTCGTCGCAATGCATCAGGTTGACTTCGAACTGCCCCAGCCCGGTTTCCGAGGTGGTGGTGTCGGCGGGAATGTCCATCGCCTCACAGGCGTCGTAAAGATCGGTAAAGAAGGTATCAAAGGCGTCAAGAGCCCGGATCGACAGGGTTTCCGCCGCCTTGCGCCGCTTGCCCGACCGGGGGCTGGCGGGGACCTGCATGGTCTTGCCGCTGTCGTCGATCAGAAAAAACTCCAGCTCCATGGCGCAGACCGGGGTCAGGCCGCGCGCCTTGTAGCGGTCGACAACCGCGCGCAAGGCATGGCGGGGGTCACCTTCGTAAGGCGTGCCGTTTTCACGGAACATCCAGATCGGGAGGAGCGCAGTCGGCGCCTCCAGCCAGGGCATCGGCATAAAGCCACGCTCGGTCGGCTTTAGCACGCCATCGGCGTCGCCCTGTTCAAAGACCAGCGGGCTGTCGTCGATATCCTCGCCCCAGATGTCCAGATTAAGGACCGAGAACGGGAACCGCGTGCCATCGGACACCATCTTGTCGGCGAACCGGGCGGGTACGCGCTTGCCGCGCGCTTGGCCGTTCAGATCGACGGCGGCCACGCGAATGGTCCGCACGTCGGGATGCTTGCGCAAATAGTCTTTCATGCTCATGTCAATGTCGACGCCCAGGCACGATCCCCGCGCCCGCAGCCCCTTGAAGGCCGCCCTGCTGCGCCGGTTCGGACCATGCCCTTGGTCCTTCCCCTGATTTTTCGATCGCCTCCCCGCGCGGACCGGGAGTTCCGGGCCCCACACGAGTCCGGGCGGTTGCCCGGATAATTTGATCAAAAGTAGCCTACTATCGGATGATCTGGGGACGCAAGCGGATTCTGCTGCGGGTCTTGGACGGCAAGTGCCGGTTCAGCCGCCGGTTCACCAGGGCGAAAACTCCGGTCAGGATCAGGGTCAGGGCAACGAAGTAAAGCGCCACAATCGGATAGGGCACGAAGGGGTTAAATGTCTTGTCGGCGAAATAATTCGCGTAATAAAGCGCGTCACCCATCTGGCGTGACACCGGAAAGCCGCTGACAAAGACCAGCGTCGTGGCATGAAAGAGAAAGATCGCCTCGTTGGTGTAGGATGGCCAGGCCAGCCGAAGCATGGTGGGCCACTGGATGCGGCGGAACTTCTTCCAGCCGGTCAGACCGTATGCCTCGGCCGCCTCCAGATCGCCACGCGGGATGGCCCGCAGCGCGCCGTAAAAGATCTCGGCGGCATAGGCCGAGGTGTTGAGAAAGAGCACGAACAGCGCCCCGGCCGCGGCGCTGGTGGTCCAGGCGGTTTCCACAGTCAGACCAAAGAGGTTGATCCCGGCCTTGGGCAAAAGCTGCAGCGCCTCATAGGCCAGGAAGAACTGGATAAAAAGCGGCGAGCCGCGGAACACGAACACGAACCAGTCGCAGGGCACCCGCACCAATGCCCGGGGTGAGGACTTGCCCAGCGCCGCCGCGACCGCGAGGCCAAAGCCGAAGGCGAGCGCCAGGACCCCGAAATAGATGTTCCAGATCATGCCTGATCCGATCAGCGTGACCTGCTGGCACAAGGTAAAGTCGGATTTGGGCAAGAGGTTCTCGCCCATCCCGATCGACCGCAACCCGTAGGCCTGCACGGTTTCCCAACAGGTCATGCCCACCCCCCGCGCCAGGACCAAAATCCTTCGAAGGATTTTGCAAATTTCTTCGAAGAAATTTGGCTCATGTCGCAGCCTTGCGGAGCGCTTCGCCGGCCGCTGTTGCCTGGCCCCGGTTCAGTCGCGCTGAAACCCGGGCCAGCACCCGTTCCGACAGGCTGGTGAATACCAAATAAAACACCAAAAGGCCCAGGAAATACCAAAGCCGCCAGTCGGGATGGGGGTATTCATAGGCTTGGGTCTTGGACCCACCCAATTCACGCGCGAAATAGACGATGTCCTTGACGCCCAACAGAAACAACAGCGGCGTCGCCTTGATCAGGATCATCCAGAGATTGCCTAAGCCCGGCAGCGCATAGACCCACATCTGCGGCACCAGGATGCGGCGAAAGACCTGGGCGCGGCTCATCCCGTAGGCCTCGGCGGTTTCCAGTTGCGCTTGCGGCACGGCGGTCATCGCGCCGTAAAGCACGTTGGTCGCAAAGGCGCCAAAGACGAGCGCAAAGGTGAACACGGCCAGACCAAAGCCATAGGCCTGATGCCAGGCCGCTTCGGCCCGGCCCAGGGGCACCTTGGCCTCGGGGCAGACGCGAAATTCGAGCCCCTGCCAGGGCCATTCGCCGCCCCCGCAGACCGCAAGGCTGCGCAGGTATTCGATGCCCTGATCCAGCGCGATGACAAAGAACAGAAAGAACACGATGTCCGGCACGCCCCGCACCAGCGCGGCATAGGATTTTCCCATAACGCGCACCGGCAGGACCCGCGACCGCGCCGCCGTGGCACCGGCGAACCCCATGGCCAAAGCCAGCGGTGCCGTCAGGGCCAAAAGCGTCAGCACGGTCACGAAAGACCAATAGAAATCGATATGCTTGCCCGAGGTCAGGTAGCACAGGGCCCAGGTCAGGCCTTCGATCGCTTTGGGGTCGGCGCAGGCGGCGAACATCGGCGGTGGGGGCGCGGGGGGTTCCCCCGCGCGCCCCGGCCTTTATCAGAACTTGGCCGTCTCGGGGCCGAAGTGCAGCTCGATCAGCGCGTTCAGGCTGCCGTCATCCTTCATCGACTGGATGGCCGCATCGAACTTGGCGCGCAGTTCGGTGTCGCTGGAGCGCAGGCCAAGACCCACGCCGCCACCAAGCTGCACATCCTCGCCGACGAACATCAGCTCGCCACCCGATTCCGCCACGATCGGTGCCAGAAAGTCCTTGTCGGCGAACACGGCTGCGGCTTCGCCGTTGCGCACCGCAGCCACAGTTTCGTCGGGGGTCGCAAATTCAAGGAGGGTCGCGCCAGCTTCGGCAACATAGCCGGCCTGGATGGTCGAAACCTGTGCCGCGATCACGCCCTTGAGGTCGGCATCCGCCGCCAGCGCCACATAGGCCGAAGCGGCCGGCGGGAAGTAGTTCTGGCTGAAGTCGATGACTTCCTCACGCTCGTCGGTGATGCTCATCCCGGCGATGATGACGTCGTAGTTGCCCGACTGCAGGTTCGGGATGATGCTGTCCCATTCGTTGGTGACCCATTCGCAGGTCAGGGCCGCGCGCTTGCAAAGCTCGTCGCCCACATCACGCTCAAAGCCCGCGACCTCGCCGGCATCGTTGATGAAGTTGAAGGGCGGATAGGCGCCCTCGGTGCCCAGACGCACCACGTCCTGTGCGAAGGCTGCACCGGATACCGCGATCAGCGCGGTGGCAAGAAGAAGTTTTTTCATTCTGTAGTCTCCCTTTGGTTGGATGGTCGTGTTTTTGTCGGCGGCCCTAGAACCACCGGTTTTCGAAGCTTGCAATCGTTCCATCGGCCAGCATCGCCGTCAATGCCGCGTTCAGCTTGTCGAGAAGCGGCTTGTTGCCCTGGCAGACGGCCATACCCACACCGTCGTCCGGCAGCAAGTCCGAGTAGAGAAAGTCGAACCCGTTGGCCCCGACAAATTCCGCGATGTCGGGCCGGGTCTGGTACGGCCCAAGCGCCAGATCGACCTCGCCCCGGCGCAAAGCCTCCAACACCTCGGGTTCGGTGGTAAAGCTGCGGTGGCGGTAGCCCTGGTTGCGCAGATGCGCCTCGTGGACAGTGCCCGATTGGACGGCGGTCAGCGCTTGGGCCGGGTCGGGCGCGCCGGGGCGGCCGATGTACCATTCCTCGGGGTCGGTCAGGTGGTAGGAGATGGTGAAATCGACCAGGCGGCGGCGGTCCTCGGTGATGGCCATGCCGCCGAGGACGATGTCAAACTCACCCGCCATGACGCCGGGGATCAACTGGTCAAAGGTGGTCAGGGCCCAGCGGCAATCCAGGGCGGCCCGCAGGCAAACCTCATCCATCACATCGCGTTCAAAACCGGTGACAACGCCCGCGGGATCAACCTCGACATAGCCGGGAAAGGGCGCTTCGGTGCCGATCACCACCGGCTCGCTGGCGGCCAGGATCAGGCCAAAGCCTGCGCTCGCGATGGCCCCCGCGCAGGCCATCACGCCGCCGAAGACAGAAAGCCGCGCAACCGGTCGCTTTTCGGGGCGCTGAACAGGATGTCGGGCGGGCCTTCCTCTTCGATGCGGCCCTGATGCAGGAAGATGACGTGGTCGGAACAATCCGCCGCCAGCCGCATGTCGTGGGTGACGAGGATCATCGTGCGCCCCTCATCGGCGAGGGCGCGGATGACGCGGATCACCTCTTGCTCCAGCTCCGGGTCCAGGGCGCTGGTCGGCTCATCAAACAACAGCGCGCGGGGTTCCATGCAGAGCGCGCGGGCAATGGCGGCGCGCTGCTGCTGGCCCCCCGAAAGCTGGGCGGGCCAGGCATCGGCCTTGTCGGCGATCCCGACCTTGGCGAGGTAGTGGCGGGCTTTCTCCTCCACCTCGGCGCGGTCGCGGCGCAGGACGGTGATCGGCGCCTCCATCACGTTTTGCAGGATGGTCAGATGCGCCCAAAGGTTGAACTGCTGGAACACCATCGACAGATTGGTGCGGATCCGGGTGACCTGCGCGCGGTCCGCAGGGTGACGGGCCAGACCTTGGCCGCGCCAGGCAACCGCCTCCCCCTCGAAGCGAATCTCGCCTTGCTGGCTGTCCTCCAACAGGTTGCAGCAGCGCAACAGCGTGGATTTGCCCGAGCCGGAGGAGCCGATCAGCGACACGACATGGCCCCGCTTGGCGGTCAGATCGACGCCCTTCAGCACCTCAAGCCTACCATAGCATTTGTGCAGATCGCGGATCGCGATGACCGGAGTATCGGCAGGCGGGGTATCAGGGGAAACTGCGGTCATCATGGCCCGGACTGGCAGGAAATCTGGCATGGACTAGGGCAAAGTTTGCCGGTCTTTGCAACGAGGAATCGCGGAACGCCGGGCGGCCTTGCGAAAATGCCCATTATTCCGGCGCGGCCTCGGCCGGGTTCGGCACCGCGAGGTAGGCCGCCTCGGGGATGCGGACCAGACCGTTCAGCCGCAAGGCCCGCCGGTCGGCGGGGGCAAGGGCGGCGATGGCGGCGGCCACGGCGTCAAAGGTCGCCGCCACATCGCAGCCCAGCGCCGCGATATAGGGCAGGCCCGGCGTCGGGTCGGTGCGCGCGATCACCCGCAGCTGGCCTGCCACCGGATCGACGCCCTGCATCATGTCCCAGGTCACCGCGTCCAGGGCGGCGATATCGGCCCGCCCCTCGGCCACCGCGCGGGCTGAAAGCCGATGCCCACCGGTCCGCAGCACGGGGGGCAAGCGCAGGCCCAAGGCTTCGGCATGCACCTTGGGGGCTGCCCAACCCGATTGCGACAGCCCTTCGTTATAGGCAAAGCCCGCGCCGTCGAAATCGGTCAGGCTGGGGCGGGGATCCTCCGCCCGCACCACAAAGACCGAGCAATAATGCCCCGGCGCGCAGCCCGGCAAGCCAAAATCCGGCGTGCCGACATAGGCGACCCGGCCTTGCAGCCGCGCCCGGAACGGATAGCCGCAGGTCTGCGACAGGACGAGATCGGGCGCGGTCCAGGCGGGAAAGAACGCCCCCTCGCCCCGGGTCAGGACTGCGGGGGCTTTGATTCCTCGCTGGGCCAACTGCTGGTGGATCAGGCCCCAGAACCGGTCATTCGCCGCCTCGGCCGGGCCGAAGTCATACATGGCGAGGCTGGCGATCACTGGTCCGCGCCGCGTTCGGCCCGTTGCCGGGCCTGAGCCGATTCCACATCGGTCAGCCCCAGAAGCGTGGCAATCATCCGCATCAGCCGGTCCTCATGCGCGTCGCGCTGCCCGTCGGCCAAAGCCACGGACCAAAGCGATTCCATCAGCTCGGCCCGGTCTTCCAGGGCTGTGGCAGCCTTCAGCGCCTGGGTAAAGCGGACGGTATCGGGGGCCTCGGCCTCGATCGCTTCGGCCTCGGTCCGGAGTTTGGCGGCCTCGAACGGGCCGGTCTGGTGGCGGTGGGCCAGAACACGGTCGATGCGTTCCACCTCTTCGGCAGAATAAAGCCCGTCGGTCTTGGCGACACGGACCAACAGGGCCGCCAGCGCCAGTCGTGCGTCGGGTCGGGCCAGGGGCTGCGGGGCGGGGGCCATAAGGCGGCGAAGAAGATCAAGCATGGGTCCAGTCCTAGTGCTTTGCGGTGGGCTTGGAAAGTGCTGCAAGCCACTGGCCGATCCGCGCCAGTTCCTCTGCCACGCCGAAGGGAGGGTTGACGATGAAAAGGCCCGAGCCTTGCATGCGGTGCCCGTCCCGCGCTGGGGGAAAGCGAAGCTCGTGGCGCAGACCGTCCGGGAAAGCCGCTTGCAACGCCGCCACCATCGCCCGTTCGGCACCGCCTTGCAGGATCGGGTACCACAGGATCAGGATGCCGACGTTCCATTTGCTAGCAATCGCGGCCATGTGGCGGGGAATGGTGTCATAATCGACCTTCACCTCATACGAGGGATCAATCAGCATGAGCCCGCGCCGGGGCGTGGGCGGGGTCAGCGCCAGCGCAAGGTCAAAGCCATCGCGCTGGTGGACATGCGCGCCCCAATCGGCGGACACGGCGCGCAGATGCGCCACCTCGCCGGGGTGCAACTCGGCCAGATGCGCTGTGTCGGTTTCGCGCAAGCCCAGGGCCGCAATCAAGGGCGATCCGGGATAGGCGCGCGCACCGTAAGCGGCGCGGGTTTCGTCCAGCCGCTGGCGATAGGGGTGGTCGGGGGGAAACAGCGCCTCGGCAAGCGCAATCCCAGCCGCAGCCTCACCGGTCTTGATCGCTTCGGGAGCGTCAAGGTCATAGACCCCGCGCCCGGCATGGGTTTCGATATAGCTCAGCGGCTTGTCCTTGCGGGTCAGATAGTCAAGAACCCAGGCCAGGGTGCCATGCTTGTGGACATCCGCCAGATTGCCCGCGTGGTAAAGGTGTTGATAGGACAGCATCCCCCTGCCCTACCCGGCTTTTCGCCGGCGGAAAAGCCATTGCGCTTGCCCCGCAGGCCCCAAGCGCGTAGATCGCATGGCTGAAACGAACGAGGTCGCAATGCAATTCTTCACACCCGAGGCGATGACCGCCTTGCTGCAGGTCATCGGGATCGATCTGGTGCTGGCCGGCGACAATGCCATCGTGATCGGCCTTGCCGCCGCAGGCCTGCCCAAGGAACTGCGCGCCAAGGCGATCCTGGTTGGCATCATCGCCGCCACCGTCATGCGCATAGGCTTTGCGCTGGTCACGACGCAGCTTTTGGCGGTCACCGGGCTGTTGTTCGCCGGGGGCATCCTGCTTTTGTGGGTCTGCTGGAAGATGTGGCGCGAATTGTCGATGCCGCACGCCACCGGCGACGCCGCCGAGGCGCTGGCCAACTCCGACCTGAACGCTGACGGCACGATTGCGGGCGGGGTCAAGCCCAAGACATTTGCCCAAGCCGCGACCCAGATCGTGATCGCCGATGTCTCGATGAGCCTGGACAACGTGCTGGCGGTCGCCGGTGCGGCGCATGAGCACCCAGAGGTGCTGATCTTTGGCCTGGGGCTGTCCATCGCGCTCATGGGGCTGGCCGCCAGCTGGATCGCCAGCCTTCTTAACAAGTTCCGCTGGATCGCCTATGTCGGGCTGGTCATCATCCTTTACGTCGCGCTGAAGATGATGTGGGAAGGCTGGCACGAATTGCAGCCGCTGGTGGTGGGGGCGATCGGCTAGGGCACAGATCACTGGAATGGCCGCGCCATCGGCCTATCTTTGAAAAAAGTGAGGTCTCCATGCCCGTAGTCACCCTTTACGCCATCACCGCCGCTGTCTTTTTGATCCTGGACGCGATCATGCTGACCCTGGTGATGAAGCCATTGTTCTCTCGCCACATCGGGCCCTTGCTGGCCGAACCGATCCGCTATGCCCCGGCCTTGGTGTTCTACCTTGGCTATATCGCAGGGTTGGTCTACCTGGTGTCCCTGCCCGCCCTGCGCAACGCGGCAACCCCGCTGTTGGTGCCCGCACTGGTCATCGGGCTGATGGCCTATGGCACCTACGAATTCACCTCATGGGCGGTGATGCGCGACTGGCATTGGACTATGGTTGCGACCGATGTCACCTGGGGCGGGGTGGTGACCGCAACTGCCGCCTGGGCTGGGGTCAGCCTGACCAGGCTGATCCACGGCTGACCCAAAGTGGAGACAGCGATGATCCTTTACGGCATTTCCACCTGTGACACCTGCAAGAAGGCGTTGAAGACACTTGCCGCAGCCGGGCGCGAGGTGACGTTCCGTGACATCCGCGCCGAACCGCTGAGCGAGGCCGAGATCAGCCATATCGTCGCCGAATTCGGCTCACGCGCAGTGAACACCCAATCGACAACCTATCGAGGTTTCGGGGATTTTCTCAAAGCATCCGAGCCGGAAGCGCAGATCGCGGCACAACCGGCGGTGATGAAGCGGCCAGTCATCCAGGACGGTGACCGATGGTATCTGGGCTGGGACCCCGCGACAGAGGCCGCCTTGACCGCCTGATGCGCCGCAGGGTGCCGATCTGAGTGTTAGAGCAGCCGCAGGTCGCCAGCCGACTCTTTGCCATCGCGGCCTGACTGCAGTTCGTAGCCGATCTTCTGGTTATCGTTCAGGCCTTGCAGGCCAGCACGCTCAACCGCCGAGATATGCACGAACACATCCTTGCCGCCATTGTCGGGCGCAATGAACCCGTAGCCTTTGGTGGAATTGAACCATTTAACGGTGCCTGTCGGCATGCCGCTTCTCCTCTGCGAACCCCCCAGGGCGAGATTGCCACGGGCCGTGCCACCAGGTCTTCCAGGGCCGTCGTTCGAAAAGGCGGTCAGGAATTCAGCAGTCACTGGCAGCATGATGCCAAGGATTCGCGGAAAATCAAGAACCAAGGCGCGAACTTGCCCGCAAAAGGAAACGATCCGCCGACAACGGGCCAGCGCCCTGCACGATCAGCACGATCAAAAGCAGCACCCAGAAACTGCGCTGGTCCAGGATCAGCGCGTCCGAGCCACGGTCGAACCAGGCCCCGGCGGCGGCGGCATGGCCATAGATGTCGGTCAGGCTTTGCACCACGACAAACCCCACCATCCCCAACGCCGCCAGCCGGGTAAAGAGGCCAAGGACGATAAAAGCCGGCAAGACATACTCGGCGTAAGTGCCCAGCATGACCACCAGCCAGTGCCAAAGCCCCATCTGCGACGCATCATATCCGACCGCTGCGAAAACCTTTGGAAAGATCTGCGCATAGCCCCCGATCGAGGGAGTGAACGGCCCGTCAAGCTTGGTCAGTGCCGAGGACCAGAAATAGGCCAGCAGAACCGCCGCAAAGACCACCCGCGCGAGCGTTGGCAAAAGCCAGTCCGACTGGCGCGCGGCACCTTTTGCTACCGCCTTGTAAAAATTTACTATTTTGTTCATTCAAGCACTCCCGTAATCGCCCGGCCTGCAATCAGGATTCCGAGAGTCGTGGTCAGATCAAAGCCTTGCGGGGTGGCCTTCAGGCTGTCGCCCAGGCTGCGCCCGTCCAGCAGCGCGGCCAGAAACGCCCCGCCACCTTGGGGCAGCTTGTGCGGGACGGGGTCAAAGGCGGGCCGCACCACCACGACATCCTCGGCTCCGGGAAGCGGGGTCGGCCCGCCCGCATGGTTGGCCGCCCAGATGGCATGCAAGGGCCAGCCCGAGCGGATCAGGCGCAAGGCGGGCTGCAGCCGGACGCGCCGTGCAGTGATATCGGTGTCGACATGGCGCTGGAACTCTGCCTCGGTCAGCGCGGTGGCATCTGCGGCGTGATAGCTGTCGCGCATGGCCTGATCCAGCCGGGCGACATCGGGCAGATAGCCCAGACGCGCCACCGGCGGAAAACTGGCCAGAAACTCCGGCAAATCCGCCCCATAGCGTGCCAATTGCGGGGTTCGTGGCGGATGGGCGCGCAGAAACGCCACCGCCATCGCGCCAAAGAACGCCTCGCCCACCAACTTGCGCACGGTCGGAAAGCCAGCCTCCAGCGCCCGGGTCAACGAGGCGGTCACCGTGTTGCGATAGACCGCAAAACGGCGCTGCGCGGGCAGCCCGTCCGGCCCGATCAGCCCTGGCGGCAGGGCTGCCTGCGGGTCCAGCAGGGCGGCGGCAAATTCCGTTTGGGTCATCGGACCGGGGCCATGATGCGGGCGGCACGGCCGGCCTCGGCGGCCAACACCGGCCAGTCGGGCACGTCATTGTCCCATTCGATCAGCGTGGGTTTCGGGCCGGTCCTGGCAATGACCTGGGCATAAAGCGCCCAGACCGGGTCGGCGACCTGTTCCCCGTGGCTGTCGATCAAGAGGCGCGCGCCCTGGTCGTCCTGGTCCTCGGCGTGGCCGCCCAGATGCACCTCGCCCACCAGATGCAGCGGGAAGCGGTCAAGATAGGCCGCTGCATCGCTGTGCTGGTTCACCGCAGAGACATGCACATTGTTCACATCCAGCAAAAGTCCGCAGCCGGTGCGCGTGGCCAGTTCTGTCAGGAAATCAACCTCGTCCAGCGTGCTTTCGGCATAGGCCAGATAGGTCGAGGGGTTTTCAAGCAGCATCCGGCGGCCCAGCACGGCCTGCACCTCGTCGATGTGGCGGGCCACGCGCGCCAGGGTCGCCTGGGTGTAGGGCAAAGGCAAAAGATCGTTCAGATAGGCCCCGTCATGGGTTGACCAGGCCAGATGTTCGGAAAAGCTGGCCGGGTTCAGCCAGCCGCACAGGGCCTTGAGGCGACCAAGATGCGCCCTGTCAAGCGGTCCTTCACCGCCGATCGACAAGCCGACACCATGGACCGACACCGGGAAGCGTTCAGCCAGGGCACGCAACTGCGCCAAGGGGCGGCCCCCGTCGCCCATGTAGTTTTCGGCATGCACTTCGATCCAGGCCACCGGTCCGGGATCCTGCATCAGCGCGGCGAAATGCTGCGGCTTCATGCCGACACCGGGGCTTGCGGGCAGGCCTTGCGGGCTAAGATCGTTCATGGCGGGGCCCTCGGGCGTGATCCCCGGCCCGAAAGCCGGGGAAAGTTTCTTCAGGCCGCGGGCAGATCGCGGGTAAGCGCCTCAAGCGCGCCGGTGCGGGCGGTGCCATCCGCGGCGGCGGGAAGCTCCATCGTGGTGCAGGTGCCTGCCGGGACCAGCTTCCAGGCATCGCCCTGGTAATCGACCTTCGAGGTCCCGGCGCAGGTGGTGCCTTCCCCGGCGGCACAGTCATTCTGCCCGGCCAAGGACACGCCAAAGCACTTTTCGTTTTCCTGGGCCGAGGCCGCACCGGCAATGGCCGCAGCCAGGGCACCGGCGATCACAAGAGCTTTCGATTGATGGGACATGCGGGACTTCCTTTGTTCAGGTTGGACAACATCTTTGACACCCCAGGTCTGTGTCACCTACGGCATTTCGCATCGCCGCGGGGATCGTTACAGCCCCCGCCCGGCCCCCCACGGCTTTGTGAAAGACCTAGGCCCCAGAAGGCGGCAGAGCCTCAAACCCGAAGGTTGCGATGGCCTGATCGAGCGTGATCGTATCGGTCCGCGTCTCGCCCAGACGGCGGACAGAGACGGTCCGCCCCTCAACCTCTTGCATGCCGACGGCAAGGATCACCGGCACCTTGCCGACCGAATGTTCGCGGACCTTGTAGTTGATCTTTTCATTGCGGGTATCCGCCTCGGCCCGGACACCAGCCTTGACCAGGGCCGCCACAACCTCATGCACGAAGGGGTCGGCATCCGACACGATGGAGGCCACCACCACCTGACGCGGGGCCAGCCAGAACGGCAATTTGCCGGCATAGTTTTCCAAAAGGATGCCGATGAACCGTTCAAATGACCCCAATACCGCGCGGTGCAGCATGACCGGGCGGTGCTTCATCCCGTCCTCGCCGACAAATTCGGCATCAAGCCGCACCGGCAGGTTGAAATCGGCCTGGAAGGTGCCGCATTGCCATTCGCGGCCGATGGCATCGGTCAGCTTGAAATCCAGCTTTGGCCCGTAAAATGCGCCGTCACCGGGGTTGACGGTATAGGGCAGGCCCAGGCTTTCGATGGCCTTTTGCAGCGCGGTTTCGGCCTTGTCCCAGACCTCATCGCTGCCCACGCGCACATCGGGGCGGGTGGACAGCTTGATGTCGAACGTCTCAAATCCCAGGTCCTTGTAGACGCTGGACAAAAGCGCGATGAATCCGGCACATTCCGCTTCGATCTGGTCTTCGGTGCAGAAGATATGCGCATCGTCCTGCGTGAACCCGCGCACCCGCATCAGCCCGTGCATCGATCCTGACGATTCATAGCGGTGGCAGGACCCGAATTCTGCCAGCCGCAAGGGCAAGTCGCGGTAGGATTTCAGGCCCTGATTGTAGATCTGCACATGACAGGGGCAGTTCATCGGCTTCAGCGCGTTGATGCGCTTTTCCTTGGCGCCATCCTCATCGACCTCGACGATGAACATGTTCTCGCGGTAGGCCTCCCAGTGGCCGGACTTTTCCCACAGGATGCGGTCAACCACTTGCGGCGTCTTGATTTCCTTGTAGCCCGCCTGCCGCAGCCGGCCGCGCATGTAGTCTTCCAGCTGGCGATAGATCGTCCAGCCGTTCGGGTGCCAGAAGACCATGCCGGGCGCTTCTTCCTGCAGATGGAACAGCTCCATCTCGCGGCCAAGCTTGCGGTGGTCGCGCTTGGCGGCCTCCTCCAGCATGGTCAGATGGGCCTTGAGGTCCTCACGGTTGCGGAAGGCGACACCGTAGATGCGCTGCAGCATCGGGCGGCTTGCGTCGCCCAGCCAGTAGGCCCCGGCGACATGGGTCAGCTTGAAGGCATCGGCGGGGACTTGCCCCGTGTGTTGCAGATGCGGGCCACGGCACAGGTCCTGCCAGTTCCCGTGCCAGTACATCCGCAGATCCTCCCCCTCGGGGATGCGGTCGATCAGCTCTAGTTTGAAGGGTTCCTTGCGGCCCCGGTAATATTCGGCCGCCCGCTCACGCGGCCAAACCTCGGTGCGGACCGGGTCGCGGGAGTTGATGATCTGCTTCATCTTCGCCTCGATCGCGCCAAGGTCCTCGGGCGTGAAGGGCTCGGCGCGGTCAAAGTCGTAAAACCAGCCGTAATCACGCACCGGGCCGATGGTCACCTTAACATCCGGCCAGATCTCCTGCACCGCGCGGGCCATGATATGCGCCAGATCGTGACGGATCAGTTCCAGCGCCGGGGTTTCATCCTTAAGCGTGTTGAGCGCCATCTTGGCATCACCCTGGATTGGCCAGGCCAGATCCCAATGCGCGCCATCCACCTGGGCGGAAATCGACGCCTTGGCCAGGGACGGGGCAATGCTGGCTGCCACCTCGGCAGGGGTGATGCCAGCGGGATAGCCGCGCTGGTTGCCATCGGGGAATGTAAGGGTGATCTGGGCCATCGCGGGCATCCTCGTCGGTTTGGCGTCTACGAAACGCCCGGTTGCGGGTACGGGCGTCAGCAGTGCCGGGGGGGCGCGGGGCTGTCAAGAGGGCAAGGGGGGTGCAAGAATTTTCGCCGAAAATTTTTGCACGGGCTGTCGGGGCGTGGCACAAGCCTTGCATGGATCATGTCATCAGCCCCGAAGGCCGTCGCCTTGCCTTTCATCGGACCACAGGCACCGGACCAGGTGTCATGTTTCTGGGCGGGTTCCGGTCGGACATGACCGGGACCAAGGCGCAGCATCTGGAGGCTTGGGCCCGCGCGCAGGGTCGGGCGTTTCTGCGGTTCGACTATTCCGGCCACGGCGCGTCCGAAGGCCGGTTCGAGGATGGCGCGATCAGCGACTGGGCGGCGGATGCGGCGGCGATGCTGGCGCTGACGGACGGTCCGCAGGTGCTGGTCGGATCGTCCATGGGGGGGTGGATCGCGCTTTTGCTGGCCCGCGCGCAAGCGGGCCGGGTTGCAGGGCTGGTCGGCATTGCCGCAGCCCCGGACTTTACCGAAACCCTGTGGCAAACGGGCCTGACCCCGGCGCAACGGGACGAGGTTCTGGCAACCGGCCAGACCCTGCGCCCGTCAGACTATGCCGACGCCCCCTACCCGATCACCCGCCGCCTGATCGAGGATGGCCGCCGCAATCTGGTGCTGACCGCGCCGCTGGTGTTGCCGATGCCGGTGCGGCTGTTGCAAGGCACGGCAGATACCGATGTGCCGCCCTTGGTTGCGCTGCGGCTGATGGACCATATCGACAGCCCTGACCTGTGCCTGACGCTGGTCAAGGGGGCCGACCACCGGTTTTCCTCGCCCGGCAGCCTTCGGCAGATGCTGGGGGCTTTGGACGAGGTCATCTCAGGGCCAGATTGCACCCAACCTGCATAGTCTTGACGCACACAGTCACCTGGATTGCGCAATTTCGTTTTAGGATCTTTAGTTTATCCGGTATGATGCAAGCATGGCCATGACGTCAATTCAGCACTTTTCATGCATTTTCCTGCAAGGTGATTGCGGGAGAACGAACCGGTCGTCCTGATCCCCGGCTTTATGGCGGATGCGCGCGCCTTCATGCCGCAGATCGTCAAGCTTGGTCAGTCGCGGCCGGTGCTGGTGTTGACTGTGGGCATGGCCGAAACCGTGGAACGGGTGGCGCTTGCCGCTGCTCCGCTTTTGCCCGCGCGGTTTGCCGTCGTCGGCCACGGGCTGGGGGGCAATGTCGCGATCGAGCTTTTGCGCCGCCGCCCTGAAGCGGTCAGCCGGATTGCCCTTTTGGCGACCGACCCCTTGCCCGAACCCACGCAGCGCGTCGCCGCGCAAGAGGCTTTGCTGGTCGCCGCCAAGACCGGTCATCTGGCCGACTGCATCGCCAAACTTTTGCCCGCCGAGGCGCTTTTCAATGCGCCCTGGCGCGAGGAGGTGCTGGCCCTGGTGCAGGACATGGCGGCGACGCTGGGGCTGGACCAGTTCAGCCGTCAGCTGCGCGCCCTGCAGCGCCGCCCCGATCAGCAGCGCACGCTGCGCCACGCCAACCTGCCGACGCTGATCCTGGCGGGTGAGGTTGATACCCTTGTCCCACATCGCCGGGCCGAGCTTTTGGCCGCGATGATGCCCGATGGCTGTGTCGAGGTGATCGAGGACGCGGGCCACATGCTGCAACTGGAACAGCCCGACGCGGTGAACCAGGCGCTGGAAACATTCCTCGATGGTCGCCTGCCGCCCCTCTTACTGCGATGAGGCGAGCGCGACCCGGGGCTTGCGCGCGGGCTTGCCCGCGGCAGCGTCCAGAAAGTTCAAGACCAAAGGCCGGATATTCAACCGCCAGCTTTTCCCGGCAAAGATCCCGTAGTGGCCTGCGCCCGGTTCCAGATGCTGGGCCTTCTTGTCGTCCGAAAGGCCGGTCAACAGCTTCAGCGCCGCAACGCATTGGCCGGGGGCAGAGATATCGTCATTCGCCCCTTCGACTGTCATCACCGAAACCCGCGTGATCGCACCCATGTCAACCTTGCGGCCCGCCACCACAAACTCATTCGTGGCGATTTCGCGGTTCTTGAAGATACGCTCCACGGTCGACAGGTAAAACTCGGCCGTCATGTCCATCACGGCGAGGTATTCGTCATAGAACCGGTTATGCGCGTCAAGGTCCGCCGCCTCACCGCGCGAGACGCGAAACACCTGTTCGGAAAACGCCTTGGAGTGACGCTCGGCGTTCATGGTGATGAAGCTTTGCAGCTGCAGGAGACCCGGATAGACCAGCCGCCCCGCGCCCTTGTACTTGAAGCCGACCCGCTGGATCGCGAGATGTTCCAACTGCCCCATGGTGACGCGGCGGCCAAAATCGGTCACTTCGGTCGCGGCGGCATCAGGGTCGACCGGCCCGCCGATCAGCACCAGGCTGCGCGGTTGGGCGTCTGGGTCTTCGGCGGCAAGATAGGCGGTGGCGGCCAGGGCAAGGGGCACCGGCTGGCACACCGCGATCACATGGGTGTCCGGGCCCAGCGCCTTCATGAATTCGGCGAGGTAAAGGGTATAATCCTCGACATCGAATTTACCCACCGATACCGGAATGTCGCGGGCATTGTGCCAGTCGGTGACATAGACATCGGCATCAGGCAGCAGGCTGGCGACGGTGGACCGCAAAAGCGTTGCGTAATGCCCCGACATCGGCGCCACCAAGAGCACCTTGCGCGCCATCGGCGGGCGGCGGCGGACAAAGAACTGAATCAGGGTGCCGAAGTGCTTTTCCACCACCGGGGTCACATCGATCAGATGGTCCTGCCCGTCTGGCCCGACAATCGACCGGATGCCCCAGTCGGGTTTGGTGATCATCCGGCTAAAGCTGCGTTCGGTCACCTCGCCCCAGGCGGCCATGATCGGCAAGACCGGGTTGAACGACATCGAGAAGGCCGGATAGGACGCCATGGCCCGTGCGGTCGCGCCAAACCACTCTTGCGTGTTGCGCGCGCTTTCCATCAGGTCATAGGTCATCATATACTTCATAATGTTTCCTTCGCCGCCTAGGCTGGTGTGGCATGGCCGGTCGGATCGAAGGCGGCACCATGCTGCATAGCAGCGAAGATAGGGGCGATTGCAGCGTATGACAACAGCAGACAACAGCCCCGATGCCGAGGCCGCGCAACGCCTCGCGCGATTGAACGATAATCTGGCCAAGATGGAGGGATTGTCCAAAAGGCTGACCGCCGCCTTGGCCCAGCGTCGTCAAACCGACCTTTCGCTGAACGGCCCCGCGCCCGAGGTGTTCCTGAAAGCCGCGGCCGCCTATGTCGCCGAGATCATGCAGAACCCCTCGCGCGTGGTCGAACACCAGGTCAGCTATTGGGGCAAGACGCTGAAGCATTATGTCGAAGCAAGCCAAGTACTTGCCAAGGGAGAGTTCAAGGCTCCACCCGACCCGTTTCCGACGGACCGGCGGTTTCAGAACCCCTTGTGGGAAAGCCACCCGTTCTTCAACTATCTCAAACAGCAGTACCAGTTGAATGCCGAAGCCGTGACCACCGCAGTCAAGGACATGGAAGTGCTTGAGCCGGGCGACCGCAAGCGGGTGGATTATTTTCTTCGCCAGATCGTCGACATGTTCGCGCCGACGAATTTTCTGGGAACAAACCCGGATGCGTTGGAAAAGGCCGTGGCAACCGACGGCGAAAGCCTGGTGCATGGGCTAGAGAATCTGGTCCGCGACATCGAATCGCATCAGGGCGATCTGGTGGTGACCCTGGCCGACCAAGAGGCCTTCAAGGTGGGCGAGAACCTGGCCACCACCCCAGGTGAGGTTGTCTACCGCAACGCCTTGATCGAGTTGATCCAGTATGCGCCGACCACGCCAACCGTGCATCAGACGCCGCTGATCCTGTTTCCGCCATGGATCAACAAATTCTATATTCTTGACCTGAAACCGGCGAATTCACTGATCAAATGGGTGGTTGACCAAGGCTTCACGCTGTTTGTGGTGTCCTGGGTCAACCCCGACAAAAGCTATGCCTCCATTGGCCTGGACGATTACATCCGCGACGGCTTTATCCGGGCGATGGCCGAGGTCCGGCGCATCACCGGCGAGCACCAGGTCAACGCAGTCGGCTACTGCATCGCGGGCACCACGCTGGGCCTGACGCTGGCGCATTTGCAAAAACAGGGCGACAACTCTGTAAAAGCAGCGACATTCTTCACCACGCTGACCGATTTTTCCGATCCGGGAGAGGTCGGCGTGTTCCTTGACGACGATTTCGTGGACGGGATCGAACGGCAGACCGCGCAGGACGGCGTGCTGTCCAGTTTGTTCATGAGCCGGACCTTCAGCTTCCTGCGCTCGAACGATCTGATCTACACGCCTGCGATCCGATCCTACATGATGGGGGAGGCCCCGCCGGCGTTCGACCTCCTTTACTGGAACGGCGATGGCACCAACCTGCCGGCCAGGATGGCTATCGAATATCTGCGTGGCCTGTGCCAGAACGACGGCTTTGCCAAGGGCACGTTCCCGGTGTTCGGCCAACCTGTGGCGCTGCGCGACATCACCCTGCCGGTCTGCGCCATCGCTTGCGAAACCGATCACATCGCGCATTGGAAAGGCAGCTTCAACGGCGTGGTGCAGATGGGCTCGGCCGACAAGACCTTTATCCTGTCGGAATCGGGCCATATCGCCGGCATCGTCAACCCGCCCTCCCGCGGGAAATACGGCCACTATATCAACGGTGCCCCGGTCGCCGGTCCCGCCGAGGCCTGGTCGGCAGGGGCCAGCTTTCAGCCGGGCAGTTGGTGGCCGCGCTGGCGCGACTGGCTGGCGGCGCGGTCGGGCCCGATGGTTGCAGCGCGCCACCCGACCGATTCGCTTGGTGCCGCGCCGGGCAGCTATGCGGTTGCGGTCCCTGAGCCCTGAGCGATCTGTCAGGGCGCTGCCAGGACGCTGAGATTGCAGTCGTTTTGGCGTAGGGCTGCACCAGGGGGCGGGGTGAAATGCGGCACCGCAGAAAAAACTTGCCATGCTGCAGTGCGGCATGTATATGAGTGTCATGCCCTGACCGGCAGCCGATCTTCAAATCCCCCCGCCCTAGTGGAGACTTAAAATGAACAAGACCAACGATTTCACCAAAGTCATGCAGGACATGATGGCGTCCTTCCCGGTCGATTCTTCGGCCTTCCAGAACGCATTCAAGACCCAGGCTGCTTTCGCCGAGAAGTTCTCGAAAGTGGCGATCGAAGCTGCTGAAAAGTCGACCGAAGTGTCGGCCAAGTGGACCAAAGAGACCCTGGCCAAGGTCGCCGACATGGCGAAGGCCAAGTCCGAGCCGACCGACTACACCAAGGCTGCGACCGATTTCGCTTCGGCCACCGCCGAAATGACCGCCGAAAGCATGGCAGCTTTCGCCGAGATCGCCAAGAAAGTGCAGATGGAAACCGTCGAGCTGATGCTTGCCGCTGGCAAGGACATGTCGGAAGACGCGACCGCCGTGGTCAAGAAAGCCACCTCTGACGTGACCACCGCTGCCAAGAAAGCCGTTGCCGCCAAGTAAGGTGACCATTGGTTTGCGATTGGGGCGGGCGCCGGGCAGATGCCTGACGCCCGCCCTTTCCTTTTCGGACTGCCTCTCGTAAGCTTTGCGCCTACTGCACAAGTCCCCGGGGGGCATCATGGCGGCACCTGACAAGCCATTGCTGATCAAGCGCTACGCCAGCCGGCGGCTTTATAACACCGAGACGTCCGACTATGTGACGCTGGAGGATATCGCCGGCTTCATCCGCATCGGGCGCGAGGTGCAGATTGTCGACCTCAAGACCGGCGATGACCTGACGCGGCAGTACTTGCTGCAGATCGTGGCCGAGCATGAATCCAAGGGCGAAAGCGTGCTGCCGGTGCATGTGCTGACCGACCTGGTGCGCAGTTACACCACCGGGGTCCAGTCGATTGTGCCGCAATTCCTGGCCTCATCGTTCGAAATCCTGCGCGAAGGCCAGTCGAAGATGATGGAAAACCTGACCGCCTTCCCCAACCCGATGGCCGCCGTTCCAGGGTTCGAGGCGATGCGCAAGCAGCAAGAGGCGTTTTTGAAAACCATGCTGGGTGGCATGCCGGGCTGGAGCGGTGCCGTTCCGCCCGACCCGGCCAGCCCTGCCCCTGACGACATCGCCGAAATCAAGCAGCAGCTGGCCGAGTTGCAAAAGAAGCTGTCGAAACTCTGACCCATGGCGGAAACCGAAGGGCGCGTCACGCTGTGGGGAATCGAGGTGTTCGTCGCCGCCGCGGAAGAGGGCTCGATCTCGGCGGCGGCACGGCGGCTTGGGGTCAGCCCCTCGGCGGTCAGCCAGCAGCTTTCCGGGCTTGAGGCGGCGCTGGGGGCCGTCTTGCTGGACCGATCAGGCCGCCCAATGCCGATCACGCCCGCCGGATCGTTGTTTCGTCGGCATGCCCAGACCATCCTGAACGCCGCCAGCGAGGCGCGGGCCGAGCTTGGGATGGCCGAGCTTTCCGCGCTGACCACCCTTCGGCTTGGGGTGATCGAAGATTTCGACAGCGATGTAACCCCGCAACTGCTGTCGCATCTGGCGCGGGCGCTGAAGGGATGCCGGTTCCTGTTGGAAACCGGTGCCAGTCACCGGCTGCTGGATCAGTTGGAGGCGCGGGCGCTGGATGTGGTCATCGCCGCCGATTCCGCCACCGATGCCGGCGCCGATTGGCGCGAAGTGCATCCCCTGATGTCGGAACCCTTTGTCGCGGTCACCCCCCCCGGCGCGCGGATCGAGACGCTGCCCCTGATCCTTTACACCGCGCGCCATCTGATGGGCCGCCAGATCGCCACGCATCTGGCCCAGCTTGGCACCCGGCCGGCGCATCGGTTTGAATTGGACAGCTATGCCGCCATTCTGGCGATGGTCACCGGGGGCGAAGGCTGGACCATCCTGCCACCACTTGCGCTGCACCAGGCCCGTGCCTTCCGTGCCGCCGTCGAGGTCCGGCCCCTGCCCTTTGCCCCCCTGGAACGGACCCTGTCGCTAACCGCGCGGGCCGGCATCCTGCGCGACGTGCCCGCCCAGATCGCTGCGCAAGCCAAGGTGCTGATCCGGGACAATGTGATTGCCACGGCGCTGGTCGATTGCCCTTGGCTTGCCCCCATGTTGCGGGTGCTTTAACCGCGAACCTCGGTCGCCGCGTCCACAAGGGCGTCGGCGATAAAGTCCAGCTCGGCCTTGGTCAGCCGGGTCGGCAGGCGGACATCGCAGGCCCGCATCAGCATGGCGCGGGTTTGCGGCAGCTCAGGGGCGTCGCCCAGGAACTGCCAGTTCCAGAACGCCCGCGCGTTGCCTTCGCTAAGGCCGAAGATCTGGACATGCACGCCGCGCGCCTTGGCGGCGTTCTGAAAGCCGATCGCCTCGGCGTCGGTCCAGTCGCCCGCAAGATTGAACTGGATCGAATCCGGCGCGCGGTCCTCGGGGCCTAGGGGGTCGGGGACCGACAGGTGGCGGTTCGCGTTCAGCCGGTCGGCGACGTGGTCATGGTTGGCGCGGCCCTTTTCGACCCGTTCTGCCACCAGGGGCAGTTGCGGGCGGATCACGGCCGCCGACAGGTTCTGCATGCGCAGATTGTAAAGCGGCAGCTTGTTTTGCCAATGCGCGCAGGAATTCGCGAGACCCGGGTGCTTTTTCCAGTTCGTCTCATAGGCGCCGGACATGATGATGGCGCGGGCGGCAATTTCCGGATCGTCAGTGATCAGGATGCCGCCTTCGCCCGCGTTGACCATCTTGTAGGACTGAAAGCTGAAGCAGCCGACCTTGCCGACGGTGCCGATCTTTCGGCCGCCCCAAAGCGTACCCAGCGAATGGGCCGCATCCTCGACCACCGGAATCCCGGCGGCGTCGCACAACGCCATGATCGCGTCCATATCGCTGGTATGGCCGCGCATGTGGCTGATCATCACAGCGCTTGCACCCGGCAGTTTGGCGGCGAAATCGGCCATGTTGACGCGGTAATTCTCGCCGACCTCGACCAGAACCGGCTCACATTCGGCGTGGACCACCGATGATGGCACCGCAGCAAAGGTGAAGGCCGGGATCAGGACCTTGGCCCCCTTCGGCAGGTCCAGCGCTTTTAGCGCCAGGAACAGCGCCGCCGAACAGGACGACACCGCAAGGGCATAGCGCACGCCCATCAGGGCTGCAAATTCGCCTTCCAGCAAGGACACCGGCGCATCCGACGGGGCGGTGTAGCGAAACAGATCGCCCGAGGCCAGGAGCCGGTCAATCTCGGCCCGAGCAGCCTCGGGGATCGGTTCGGCATCGTAGACATTGGGGGCGAGGATCTGACCGTCAGGAGCCATGTTGCACCTTTTCTGAAACTAAGCTTCAGGAAAGGTGTAAACACCTAATTCATGACACGCCAGTGACATTTTGCCGAAAGCGCGGGTTTCAGCTTAGCCGCGCAGCTCGGCGCGGGCGGCCAGCATCTGCAGGGCGTCGTGCAGCTCGTGCCAGGCGGTGCGGGCCATGGACCGGAACACCATGATTTCAAACGAGGTTGACCCCGATCGCAGCAGAACGACGTTCATGTGGTTCAATTGCGTGCGGCAAACAGCACCGGCCGAAAAGGCCTGCAGCCGCAGATCGACTGGCACCAGCCGCGCCAAAACGTCGCTCGCCCCTGCCCCGTCCAGCCCCAGCACGGTCCAGCCGTCGCTTTGGTCGGTCAGCGCTGCCCCCTCCAGCACGGGCGCGGTGACCCCGATCAGAAAGGCCTGGTCGCGCCCGGTCCAGATCAGCCGCGCGCCCTTCTTTGCGGATAGCGTATTCGGCGCGGGAAAGGTCAGGCCCAGGGGCTTCAACCCCTTGGCCACGGCAGCCGACCCGCCCGGCAGCACCGCGACCGAGGTGATCGGCCCCACCGCCAGTTCCGCCAAGGTCACGCCGCCAAGGGTGACGCTTTGCCCCGACAGGGCTGATTTTGCGATCAGATCAGGCACGAAGCTTCTCTCCCTCCGGGTCGTGGAACACGGGGTGGCACACCTCGCACAGCACATCGAGCCCGCGCAGATGGTCAACCAGACGCACCCGGTCGCCCAGCCGCGCGCGCCCGTCTTTCAGGAAAGCGAGACCCAGCCAAGCCCCCAGCGTCGGCGAATACCCGACCGAGGTGACATAGCCCTGATCGGTTTCGCGGTGCACCTCGGCCCCCGGCACGAACAGGTGTGCGCCCGCGCTGATCGGCGCATCCGCCTTGAGGCCCACCAATTGCTCACGTTCCGGCCCCCAAAGACCGGGGCGGGTGGCGGCGGCCTTGCCAATACAGTCTTTCTTGCCCGAGACCATCTTTTCCAGCCCGATGTCATGCGCGCTGACACGGCCATGAATCTCGGCATGGGTGATGAAGCCCTTTTCGATCCGCAGGACGTTCAGCGCCTCCATCCCGTAGGGCCCGCCGCCCATGGTTTCGGCACGCGCGACAAGGTCACGGAACAAGGCCTCACCGTAGCGGGAGGGGACGGCGATCTCGTAGCCTTCCTCGCCGCTGAAACTGATGCGGAAGAGCCGCGCATCAACGCCACCGATCCGCACCGGCGCCACCCCCATGAAGGGCAGGTCCACCGGCGCCTCAAGGAACGAGTTCACCAGCGCCCGCGCCTTCGGGCCAGCGACGGCAAACTGCGCCCAGGATTCGGTGACGCTGATAAAGCGCACCTGCCAGGTGGCGCAGAACGCCTGATGCACGAAATCAAGGTGCCGCATGACCAGACCTGCCGCCGCCGTGGTGGTGGTCATCAGGTAGTGGTTGTCCCCCAGCCGCGCGCTGGTACCGTCGTCCAGCACCAGCCCGTCCTCGCGCAGCATGAGCCCATAGCGCACCCGGCCCACCGGCAGGGTCGAAAAGGTGTTGGTATAGACAAAATCAAGGAACCGGCCCGCATCCGGCCCCTGAATGTCGATCTTGCCAAGGGTGGACACGTCCGCCACACCCACCGCCTGGCGCACCATCATGACCTCACGGTCGCACGCCTCCCGCCATGTCGTTTCCCCCGGCTTCGGGAAATAAGAGGGGCGGTACCACAGCCCCGCTTCGATCATCGGTGCCCCCCGGTCGCGGCTGGCCTGATCGGAGGTCATGAAGCGTTGCGGCGCGAACCCCTCACCCCGGCCCCCAGCCCCCATCGCAGCGATAGAGATGGGCGTATAGGGCGGGCGGTAGACGGTGGTGCCGGTTTCAGGAATACCGCGCCCGGTGGCATCGGCCAGCACCGCCAGCGCCGCGACGTTGGACGACTTGCCCTGATCGGGCGCCATGCCTTGGGTGGTGTAGCGCTTCATATGTTCGACCGACCGGAAGCCTTCCTGCGCGGACAGGGCCACGTCCTTGGTCGTCACGTCATTGGCAAAGTCCAGCCAGGCCCGACCTTTGCCCGCAACCTGCCACAGGGGTTTGATGGTGTAGGGCGCGTCTTCGGCTTCGGGAAGCTTGAGAGTGGCCTTGCGGCCCAGCGCCTTGACCATCGCCAGTGCCGCAGCATGGCCGGTGGACAAAGCGCCATGGGTGGACATCGACCCGTTCGCCGCACCCACCGCCACCAGACCCGGCACCGCCCCGGCAACGGGGACAAAGGCGGCAAGCTCCTCGCTCCATTTCGGCCGACCGTTCATGTGGCAGGTCAGGTGCAAGGTCGGGTTCCAGCCGCCTGACATTGCGAGGCAGTCACTCTCGATCTCGAAGGTTTCCGCCCCCTTGCGCACGGTGATCGCGCGCAGGCCATGGCGGCCCCGGCTGCCCACAACCTCGGCCCCCAGATGCACCGGGCAATCCTCGATGGCACTGGCATCGGGGCGCGGGTCGATGATCGCCGCCACCTCGACCCCAGCCGCCATCAGATCGCGCGCCACCCCGCGCGCGGCATCCGTGTTGGCAAACAGGGTGACCCGCTTGCCGGCCACCACGCCATAGCGGTTAAGGTAGGTCCGCACCGCCCCCGCCAGCATGATTCCCGGACGGTCGTTGTCGGGAAAGGCAATCGGACGTTCCAAAGCACCCGAGGCAAGCACCGCATGGGGGGCCACGATCCGCCAGAAACATTCGCGCGGCCGATTGGGACGCGCAGGTTTGTGCAGGCCAACCCGCTCCAGCGCGCCATAGGTGCCGTGGTCATAGGCCCCGGTCACGGTGGTCCGCGACATGATCCGCACGTTCGGCATTGCCGCCAGTTCGGCCACGACCGAGGCGACCCAGTCAACCGCCGAAAGCCCGCCGATCACCCCGCCGTCCGCCAGCAGGCGCCCGCCCAAGGCATGGCTTTCCTCGGCCAGGATCACATCCGCCCCGGCCCGACCGGCGGTCAGGGCCGCCATCAATCCCGCAGGGCCAGAGCCGATCACGAGCACATCGCAAAACGCAAAAGCCTTTTCATAAGTGCCGTCGTCATGTTTGCCCGACAGACTGCCAAGACCAGCCGCGCGGCGGATGACAGGCTCGTACAACGCCTCCCAGAAGGCGCGCGGCCACATGAAGGTCTTGTAGTAGAACCCTGCGCTCAGGAATGGCGACAAAAGGTCATTCACCGACAGAAGGTCATAGCGCAGGGATCCAAAGCGGTTCTGGCTTTGCGTGACCAGGCCCTTGAACACCTCTTGCACCGTCGCGCGCACGTTCGGGGTCTGGTTCTTTGGACCCAGAACCTCGACCAGCGCGTTCGGCTCCTCTGACCCCGCCGTTAGCACACCGCGCGGACGATGATACTTGAACGACCGCCCCACCAGCCGCACGTCATTCGCGAGGAGGGCCGAGGCCAGCGTGTCGCCCTTGAAGCCGGTGTATTCCTTGCCATCGAAGCGAAAGCGCAGCGGCTTTGCCCGGTCGATAAGGCCCTTGCCGTCGATCCTCATGCCTTGCGCTCCGTCTTCAATTCGGCCACCAGTTCCACCCCGGAAATCTCATGCGTCACCGTGTTCCGCGTGACCACCAGCCACTGCGCACAGCCGCCCTCGTGGTACCAGAGGTCCTTGACCACCCCCGCCGGATTGTCGCGATTGTGCAAGTAGTCATCCCAAGCGGACAGCGGCGCACCCTCCGCCGGTCGGTGAAGATAATCCTCCGCCCCGTAGTAGTAGAACTCCCGCCGGTCCCGGTCACCGCAAAGAGGGCATTTCAGGCGCATCAGTTGGCCTCACAGGTTTCGACTGTAGCGGTGAAGATCATGTGTCCGTCTGAAGATCGGTAAGCGTAGGCGACTTTTCCACCTAAAGTCACAAACGCTCGCAGTGTTTTCGCGGAACAGACGGCATTATCGGCATTTACTTGGAGTTGCATTGAGATGTCTTCCAAAGTCTTTCCATTCAACTCCATCCGGGCTTGGAGTTGCTCCCAAGAAGAAGGCCAGCGCACCCCGAAAGTGATTTCTGGTCCCAGCGCAATCACGCTATCCATCGTCATGTCGCCACTAACCGCCATAGGTAGCTCAGGCGCAATCTCGGCCTGAAAACGCTTGGCAAAGTCGCAGACATTGAAGTCGCTTCCGGCAACGAAACACTCCGAATCCTGCGCGTGTGCAACGCTAGAAACCGAGAGCGCAACTGCTGCGGAAAAGAGGGCTAGGGTGTTCATTTTCAATGAAAATTATGCTGCGACCCGGTGCCTTCTTCATCCAGAAGATGCCCGGTTGCGAAACGGTCCAGCCGGAAGCGCCGAGCGACCTCGTGGCTGGTCCCGGTCGCCATCAGATGCGCCATGCACCAGCCGCTGGCCGGCACGGCCTTGAACCCGCCGTAGTTCCAGCCGCAATCGATGAACAACCCGTCGATATGCGTCTTGTCGATGATGGGGGACCCGTCGGGTGACATGTCCATGATCCCGCCCCAGGACCGCAAGACCTTGGCCCGGCCGATCATCGGCATCAGGGTCATCCCGGCCTCCATCACATGCTCGACCATCGGCAGGTTGCCCCGGCTGGCGTAGGAGGCATAGAAATCGAGGTCACCGCCAAACACGAGGCCGCCCTTGTCGGACTGGCTGATATAGAAGTGTCCCATCCCGAAGCTGACGACATGGTTGATCACCGGCTTCAGCCCTTCGGTGACAAAGGCCTGCAACACATGGCTTTCGATCGGCAGCCGCATCCCGGCCATCGCCGCGACCTGTGAGGACCGCCCCGCCACGATGATCCCGACTTTCTTCGCCCGGATCGCCCCGCGCGTCGTTTGCACGCCCTTCACCACCCCGCCCTCGATGTCGATCCCGGTCACCTCGCAGTTCTGGATCAGGTCCACCCCGCGTTGATCGGCGCCGCGCGCATAGCCCCAGGCCACCGCGTCATGCCGGGCCGACCCGCCGCGCGGGTGGTAAAGCCCGCCATAGATCGGGAACCGTGTCTGCTCGAAATCCAGATAGGGCAGATGTTCGCGCACCCCCTCCCGGTCCAGCAGGATCGCATCATCCCCCTGGTTGATCATCGCATTGCCGCGCCGCACGAAGGCATCGCGCTGGCCGTCGGAATGAAAGAGGTTGATCAGCCCGCGCTGCGAATGCATCACGTTATAGTTCAGCTCTGCCTCCATCCCCTCCCACAACTTCATGGAATGGCTGTAGAATTCGCTGTTGCCGGGCAGAAAGTAGTTGGCCCGCACAATCGTCGTGTTCCGGCCGATATTGCCCGACCCGATGTGCGATTTCTCCAAGACGGCGACGTTGGTCAGCCCGTGGTTCTTGGCAAGATAAAACGCCGTCGCAAGCCCGTGCCCGCCGCCGCCAATGATGATGGCGTCGTACTCGGCCTTGGGGGCCGGATCGCGCCAAGCGGGCGTCCAACCGGTATTGCCGCGCAATCCTTCGGTGATGACCTTGAGGCCAGAGTAGCGCATGGATCACTTCCTTCCGATCCCACCAGTGAAACCGGTTATGGTCGCATATTCAAGACTGCTTGGCGGTTTCCTGCACCATCTGCGACATCGCATGTCGGAGGTGACGCGCCCTTGGGACAAGATCGGGTCCTGGCCGCCACAGCGGCGCGAATCGGCCTGCCGGGCCGAGGGGGAACAAAACAGCGACGGGCTGCGCCGGTGTCGTCAGGGGAGCATCAAAACAGTGCCCATGCCCCCGCGAACCGGACAAAACGCTGCGGACTGCCGTGATTCTTTCTCTTGGCGGCACAAACCTCTACAAATACTCCGCAAGCTGTGTCTTATTCGGAAGCGAAGCCTTCATCCCTGCGGGCGATTAGCCATTATGGGGGTACAGATGATGTTGCCACGCTCTGTCAGTCCTGCTGCACGCCGGTTCCTCGGGGCTGTGTCTCGGTTCCGCGACGACGAAAGCGGCAACATGGCCGTCTTTGTCATGGTTGTTTTCATGCTGATGATCACGCTTGGCGGGATCTCGATCGACGTGATGCGCTTTGAAACCCGCCGGGTGGCGATGCAGCAGACGATGGATCGCGCGGCATTGGCTGCGGCCAACCTTGAACAGACGCGCACACCTGCCGAAATCGCCGAGGACTGGTTCGACAAGGTCAATCTGAATTCCGGCCTGGATATGGTGACCTTTTCCGACGTGACCGTCGACGCCATTTCCAACGACAGTCTGCGCCGCGTCACCCTGAATTCAAACGTCGTGTCGGACAACTTCTTCATGCGGCTTCTGAACGTGGACCAACTTCAAACGCCGACCTTGTCGGAGGCGGCCCAGGGCAGAAGTGATGTGGAAATCTTCCTCGTGCTCGATATCACCGGGTCGATGACAAGTACCGTGGGCGACACTGATGTCACCAAGATGGAGGCGCTGGTCGAAGCCGGCCAGGAGTTTGTCGACATCGTTGAAGAAAATGACACGCAGAACGGCACTTCGATCGGAATGGTCCCCTACACCTCGCAGGTCAATATCCCGGAAGAATTGCGCCAGCAGTTCAACGTCACCGATGTTTCGTCGTGGGACGGGGTGGCAAATGCCGGTGTGCCGGACATCAACTGCATCGAGATCCCCGAAGACACCTACGGGTCGGCAGGCCTGTCGACTGACTTGGAAATGCCGATGATGGCGGTCGCGGATGCGAAAAGCAGCACGTCGACGACGATCAAATGGCTGAACCCGAAGAACTACACACCTGCCACGGGCATGGGCACCCGGCCCTGCTCTATGGAAGAGGATGACTCTTCCACGGACTACAATGAAAACCTGATGAACCTGCTGGTCATGCCAACCAAAGATACGGATGATCTGAAGACAGCGATCTCCCGGCTGACCGCTGATGGAAACACCGGCATTGCCGTTGGCATGCGCTGGGCGACGGCGCTGCTGGATGAAGCGGCCCAACCGATCTACGAAGCCATCGGCGACGATACTGTCCAGGACCGGCCGGCCGATAATGATGATTCCGACACCCGCAAGATCATCGTTTTGATGACCGACGGCTCGCATGTCACCAACTATCACATCAAGGACGGCTACAAATCGGGGCCATCCCCCATTTACCGCGGCTCTGATGGTTATCTGGCGATTCGCTTCTGGGAGGACGGCCCAAACTTTAACAACAATACCCGGCCAAGCTGCGCGACCAACAAAGATACCACCACCGTCAAGTATGAGTATTTTGTGCCGCATCTGAAGACGAGCACGAAAAGCAGCGCTTGCAGCGCCGCCGCTTGGCTTGCAGCACCTGAATGGACAACGACCTACACCAAATCTGGAAAAACAGTCACCGAAGCTGTCACAGTGACGCAATTGGACTGGAGCGAAGTCTGGCGCTATATGCGGCTAAGTTATGTTGTCCGGCAACTTTACATGCGGTCCAACGTCACCGATACCAGCGATTACGACACGCTGATGGCTGAGTTTCGCCAATCCTATCTGACCAGCGCCAGCAATATGGATACTCTGCTGCAAGAAAACTGCTCGGCCGCGCGGCTTGCCGGGATCGAAATCTACGGTATTGCTTTCGAAGCTGGAACGAGCGGTGAAAAGCAGATCAACGGCTGTGCGTCAACGCCGAAGGCAAGCTACTATTTCGACGTTGAGGATAACGCTGATCTGATGGCGGCGTTTTCTCAAATTGCCACGGACGTGTCAGAGCTGAGGTTGACACAATGACCCCGCTTCGCAGCTTTGTTACGGATGAAAGTGGAACGGCGATCATCGAGTTTACGCTGATCCTTCCGATAATCATGACGATCTTCATGGCCTCGGTGGAAGCAAGCATGTTCATGACCCGTTATGTCATGATGGAACGCAGTGTAGATATTGTCGTGCGGGACATCCGGCTTGGAAATCACGACGGGATGAGCCATACGGAACTGAAGACCCTGATCTGCGAAGGCGGGATGTTGGTGAATTCGGTGACGACCTGCGTGAATTCGATGAAGATCTGGATGCAGCCGATTGACACCGCCACCTTCGACATGATCGCGCCTGCGAGAGATTGTGTTGATCGAAGCGAGCCGATTGATGCGCAGGAAGATCCCACCGCCGACGAATTCGCATACGGTTCGGACAACGAGATCATGCTGATGCGCATCTGTCTGAAAGAAGAGCCGATGTTCCCGACATCAGCACTCGGCGCGACGATGATCCAAGACGAAAGCGATGGAAACTATGCCATCGTCGTAACCACTGTATTCGTGAACGAACCTGAATGAGAATGATCATGAGCCGGTTAAAAGCATCCATTCGGGCTTTTGCAGCTGACCAAAGCGGGGTCATGTTGGCTGAATCCCTGGTTACCTTGCCGCTGCTCATCTGGAGCTTCATCGCTCTTTTCGTCTACTGGGATGTCTATAAAACCATCAATACAGCGCAGAAGGCGGCCTATTCCATCGCTGACTTGCTGTCGCGGCAAGAGTCCGTGACGGACGAGTTTGTTGAAGGTCTCTCTGATATTCTTACGTTTCTGACGCCCACCAGCCCCGAAACCCGGCTTCGTGTGACAAGTATCGAATTCGACGAAGGCACTGATATTGAAGACGCGGTTTTTGATGGCGATGATCATTTCCACTTGTTGTTTTCCTGCTCGTCCAATGGGGTTGTGGCACCGCCGCACACAGACGTCACAATTCAGGCGCTAGAGCCGCAGATTCCGATATTGGACGATCTTGGCACAGTCATCATCGTCGAAACCTGGACAGAGTTTCAACCTGCGTTTGACATTGGCGTGCTGAATACCGCTCCGGGGCTTACCGATCAGACCTTTACGAACTTTATCGTGACCGCACCGCGCCAACGTCGCGTGTGTTTGGAAGGTGGCGTGACCGAATGCAGCGTAACGGGCTGCTGATCGCAGTCACGCAGGCTAAAAGCAATCGGGACCGTTGCAAAAACAGGCCGTGCTCTGCGTCTTTGAAAGAACGCCAAGGGCAGCTTGGTCTATCGGCACCGCTAGCGGTGAAGGTCCAAGGGGTAGGCCAGTCTTTGCTCTGCACTTGCCTGGCTAAAGCTGCGGGTATCCCCTGCCAACGACATTGCGCAGCACCCTGCTTCCCGGTAATCGACACCCCTGAAGCGCCTGTTCGCTTTGGACGCGCCCAAGACCTGAAAAACTCATGAACAGCTGAGGTGTAAGAATGTCCGCCCCCTTGCGTCTAGGCATCGCTGGTCTTGGCACGGTTGGCATCGGTGTGGTCAAGATCATGCAGATGCACGCAGACCTGATCGCAACCCGGGCAGGTCGCCCGGTCCTTATCACCGCTGTGTCGGCTCGGGATGCGTTGAAGAATCGCGACGCCGATCTTTCGCCCTTTGCCTGGGAAGCCGACCCCGTCGCGCTGGCCCAACGCCCCGATGTCGATGTGCTGGTCGAGGTGATGGGCGGCCAGGACGGTCCCGCCAAGGCTGCAACCGAGGCAGCCTTGGCCCATGGCAAGGATGTGGTCACCGCCAACAAGGCGCTGTTGGCGCATCACGGTCATGCACTTGCGCTGGCCGCAGAAGCCGCCGGCCGAGTGTTGCGGTTCGAAGCCGCAGTCGCGGGCGGTATTCCGGTGATCAAGACCCTGACCGAGGGGCTGGCAGGCAACCGGATCAAGCGGGTGATGGGCGTGATGAACGGCACCTGCAACTACATCCTGACGCGGATGCAGTCGGCGGGCCTGCCCTATGCCCAGGTTTTTGAAGAAGCCCGCCAACTTGGCTATCTTGAGGCAGACCCCACCCTGGACGTCGGCGGCATCGACGCGGGGCACAAATTGTCGCTGCTGGCCGCCATTGCCTTTGGCACCCGGGTCAGCTTTGCTGCGGTGGAGTTGGAGGGGATCGGCAATGTCTCGATCGACGACATCCGCCTGGCCGAGGATATGGGCTACCGGATCAAGCTTTTGGGCGTGGCGCAGATGACCGGGCGCGGGTTGGAACAACGCATGTCGCCCTGCCTTGTGCCGTCGGCAAGCCCGCTTGGCCAGTTGCAAGGCGGCACGAACATGGTGGTGCTGGAAGGCGATGCCGTTGGCCAGATCGTCCTGCGCGGTGCCGGCGCGGGTCAGGGGCCGACCGCCAGCGCGGTGATGGCCGATGTGATCGACATTGCGCGGGGCAACCGTCTGCCGACCTTCGGGATTCCAGCCGCAATGCTGGCCACCCCCGTCCCGGCCAGTTCAGCAACCCCTGCCCCCTATTACCTGCGGATGACGTTGCTCGACAAACCCGGCGCGCTGGCCAAGATTGCCACCTGCCTAGGCGAGTCCGGCATCTCTATCGACCAGATGCGTCAGTTGCACCGCCCCGGTGACCGGGCCGAAGATGCGGTTGTCCTGATTGTGACGCACAAGGCGAGCCCAGCCGATGTGGCCGATGCCCTGTCGCGCTTCCAGCCGACCGGTGTGCTTGTCGGCCACCCCGTTGCAATCCGGATCGAGGAGGTTTGACGCATGCCGCCCCTACTGCGCCTGACCTTCCTGCTAAGCCGAAGGCGACGAGAAGCTGGAAGTGCCTTGATGCGCGGGCCACAGCTACGTGGGCTTGTGCAGCCCTTCCTGCCGCCCCGCCTTGACACACGCATCGCCGTGCTTCCCAGCCCACGCTTTCCGCTCCTTCAGGCACTCTGGGCAAAAGCACAACCGGCGGGGACGGTATTCTTTGTCACCAAGCCCGCGATAAAGCGGCTTCTGCCTGAATCCGCGCTTCTCCTTCGCCGAAACGGCTGCCGCCTCTGCTTTGACCACGTCGATTCATCCCTTGAGCCGACGGCGGTGGCTCCGGACGTACATATCGCCGCCTCCTACGCCCAAGCGCGCAGCCTCAAGGCGTTGCAAGCAGCCGGAACGTTGCCGTCGGCTCTCGTGTGTACGGTCTTGCACAACGCCGACGCCAGGCTATACGCGCTTGGGCCTATCCCGCCGCGCCCGACCTTCCGCGCCGTCTATTTCGGCCTGCCTGAGCTGGCCCATATCCCCCCGTACCTGGCCTCCGAGATCGCAAACCTCTCCGCCAACGGTCAGGACAGGGTGGCCCAGGCGCTCGCCGTCCTGCCGGATTTCTCCCTCCACTACGCCTGCCGCAGTGACGAAGGAGCTCGCGTCATCAAGCCCTTCACAAAGGGGGTGACGGCCGCCATCCTAGGTGCAAATGTCCTGACTGGACGCGACACCCCCGACGCCTTGGAGATGCTCGGCGCCGACTATCCCTATCTCACCGGCCCGACCGACCATGAGATCACCGAAACCTTCGCCCGCGCCCGCCATGACTTCGGCGGCCCCGACTGGACAAACGCGCTGCAAACAATGCGCGCTGTGGCAGAGCTTGTTTTGCCGCAGGCACTTGCGCTACAGCTGACGAACCTCGTCACCGAATTGGAGAGCTGAGATGCGCCTGCGATTTGGCAAGCCGAAACCCGGCCACCACCGCGACCCAGACTTCCCCGCGATGGATCCCACCGGCTACCGCGAGGTGCTTGACCGGTTCGAGGCGCTGACATCCCCCGACTGGTATCTGGAGGTCGGCTCGCGCAACGGCTCCTCGCTTACCACCCGCAAATGCAGCTTCATCGCGATCGACCCGGTCTTTGCCCCTCGCTTCCCTATACTCGGCCCCGGCCGCCAGATGCATTTCATGCAAATGGAAAGCGATACCTTCTTCACCAGTGGTTTTCTTGCAAGGACCGGCATTTCCCCTGACTTTGCCTTCATCGACGGTATGCATCAGTTCGAATTCGCTCTCCGCGACTTCATAAACTGCGAGGCGGCGATGCGCCGCGACGGGCATATCTTCTTGCATGATGTCGCCCCCTTCAACCACACCATGACTACGCGCGACCCCGCATATATGGGGGAGGGCCGCCCCTGGACCGGAGATGTCTGGAAGGTCATCGCCATCCTGCGCGAGTTTCGCCCCGACTTGTCAGCAAGGATCATCACCGCCCATTCCACCGGCCTTGGCTGCGTCAGCAACCTCGACCCTACAAACAGCACCCTGCTCAGCAACTATGACGCAATCCTTGCCCGCTTCACCAACCTTTCACTTGCCGATTACGGCACGGGGCGGCTTTTCGATCCTGTCGGTTGCATCTCGCCCGAAGATTTCCTCTCGCGCTTCGCGCGTGCCTGACCCTTGATGAAGGTGCCCCTAATGTCCGACAAACTGCAATTCCAGGACCGGCTCCTCAGCCTCGGCCTTGCCCGCGTTTCGGAAGCTGCAGCCTTGGCCTCGGCCAACTTGATTGGGCGGGGCGATGAAAAGGCTGCTGACCAAGCAGCCGTCAACGCGATGCGCGACCAGTTGAATCTGCTGGATATCAAGGGCGTCGTGGTGATTGGCGAGGGGGAACGCGACGAGGCCCCGATGCTTTACATCGGCGAAGAGGTTGGCACCGGCAACGGCCCGGCCGTCGACATAGCACTCGATCCGCTAGAGGGGACGACCCTTACCGCCAAGGACATGCCGAACGCCTTGACCGTGATCGCCATGGCTCCGCGTGGCACGCTGTTGCATGCCCCCGATGTCTATATGGAAAAGCTCGCTATCGGCCCGGGCCACAGACCCGGCCTGGTGACACTGACAATGACCCCATCCGAGCGGGTTTCAACGCTTGCCGCCGCCAAGGGCTGTTCGACCGAGGATATCACCGTTTGCGTGCTGGAACGCCCGCGCCACGAAGACATGATCCGGGAACTCCGCTCGACCGGGGCTGCGATCCGTTTGATCACGGACGGCGATGTTGCGGGCGTGATGCATTGCGCAGAGCCCGAGTTGACCGGAATTGACATGTACATGGGCTCGGGCGGCGCACCCGAGGGGGTGCTGGCGGCAGCGGCGCTCAAATGCATGGGTGGGCAGTTCTATGGCAAGCTACTGTTTCGCAATGACGACGAAAAAGCGCGGGCGCGCAAGGCAGGGATCACCAACCTTGACCGGGTCTACACGCGCGACGACCTGGTCCGCGCCGACGTGATCTTTGCGGCTACGGGCGTCACCACCGGCTCACTCTTGGCCGGGATCAAGCGCGAGCCCGGCTGGGTGACGCTTGAGACGATCCTGATGCGGTCAAAGACCGGGTCTGTGCGCCGGATGACCTATCGCAGCCCGTCGCGATAAGCGGGCACATCCCCTAGGCGGGGCCGATCAGCTGTTCTGTTGGCGGACCAAAGCGCGCCACCATCCGCGCCTTGATCTGGTCGCGGGCTTGTCGATAGGCGGCAAGCTTTGCTTCGCGGGTTTCGCCCAGGCCCGTCGGGTCGAGAATCGGCCAATATTCGATCTCAAGGTGGTGAAACCGGGTCAGCTCTAGTGCCATGCGTTGGCTGGCGGGCGACAAGGCGATGATCAGGTCAAATTGGCTAAGGTCGTCGCCCCATTCCTGCATGTCCTCAAAGCTGCGCGACCGGTGCAAGGACAATTCGATGCCCATCTCCTGACACACCGCCACCGAAAAGCCGTCCACTTCCATGTCGTTCTTGACCCCGGCCGACTGCACATAAACGTGCTGGCCGTACATCTGCTTCATCAACCCTTCCGCCATTGGCGAGCGGACTGCATTGTGATCACAGCAAAACAGCACCGATTGGGGAAAGCTGCTCACGCCATCATCCCCAATGCAGGACGCAGATCAACGTGAACAGCCGTCGCGCGGTGTCGCTGTCGATGGTGGCTTTGCCCTCTAGCCGATCGCTCAGGATCGAGGCACCTTCGTTGTGGATGCCGCGCCGGGCCATGTCGATCGCTTCGATCTGGCTGGGGGGCAAGCGTTTCACCGCGTCGAAATAGCTTTCGCAAATCTGGAAGTAATCCTTGACCACTTGCCGAAACGGCCCAAGCGAAAGATGGAACTCGGCCGCCTTCACGCCGTCTTCGCTGGAGATGTCAAAGACGATGCGGCCGTCGCGGATCGCCAGCAGAACGCGGTAGGGGCCCTCGGGCATCGCCCGGTCGGGTTTTGGCGGCAGTCCAAAGCTGTTGTCCTCTAGCAGGTCATAAATCGCGACGCGGCGTTCCTGCTCGATCTCGGGGGTTGGGCGGACCAGGCCGCGCTCGTCGATCTCGATGTGGCAGATGCGGTTGGTCATGCGCAGACTTTCGGACAAGGCTTGGGGCGAGACGAGCCGGTGATGCCCGAGCCAGCCCTTTTGCGCAAGACCTCAGCGGTTCAGCCGGTCAAGTCTGGCCTGAACGCTCAAGCCATGGGCTTGCAGCCCTTCGCTGGTTGCAAGCCGTTCCGCTGCCGGACCAATGGCGCGCAGAGCTTCCGGCGTCAGTCGCGCCAGCGTCGTGCGCTTCATGAAATCCAGCACCGACAGACCCGAGGAAAACCGGGCCGAGCGGGACGTGGGCAACACATGGTTCGGACCGCCGACATAGTCGCCGATCGCTTCTGGCGTCCAGTGGCCCAGAAAGATCGCGCCGGCATGGATACAGACCTCGGCCAGGGCCTCGGGGTCGGCGACGCAAAGCTCCAGATGCTCGGGCGCGAGGCGGTTGGACAGGGCAGCCGCTTCGGTCAGGTCGCGGACGGTGATGATGGCACCGTTGTCGGCCCAGGAGGCGGCAGCAATCGCGCGCCGGTCCAGCGTCAAAAGCCGCCGGCCGACCGCCGCAGCCACCGCCTGACCAAAGCCCCGGTCGGTTGTGATCAGGATGGATTGCGCGCTGGCGTCGTGTTCGGCTTGGGCAAGGAGGTCAAGCGCGATCCAGTCGGGGTCGTTGCCCGCATCGGCGATGACCAGAATCTCGGACGGCCCCGCGATCATGTCGATGCCCACCTGCCCGAACACCCGGCGCTTGGCGGCGGCGACATAGGCATTGCCCGGCCCGGTGATCTTGTCGACGGCGGCGATGGTTTCGGTGCCATAGGCCAGCGCCGCAACCGCCTGCGCGCCACCGATCCGGTAGACGGTGTCCACCCCGGCAATCTCTGCCGCGAGCAGCACCAGCGGGTTCACCACCCCCCCCGGCGTCGGGCAGGCGATGACCAGCCGCCCGACCCCGGCGACCTTGGCGGGGATCGCGTTCATCAGCACCGAGGACGGATAGGACGCAAGGCCCCCCGGCACATAAAGCCCGGCGGCGCTGACCGGCGTCCAGCGCCAGCCAAGCGTGGCACCAGCCGCGTCGGTCCAGCTTTGGTCTTCGGGGCGCTGGCGGTCGTGATAGGCGCGGATGCGGGTGGCGGCCAGTTCCAGCGCGGCGCGATCCTCGGGGCTGACCTTGGCGATCTCGGTGGCGATCTCGGTGGGCGAAAAGCTCAAGCTCTTGGGTGTCAGGGCAAGGTGGTCCAGCCGTTCGGTCTGGGCGATCAGTTCCGCATCCCCGCCCTTGCGCACCGCGTCGATGATGCTGGCGACGACCTGATCCACCTCATCGGCGACCTCACGCTTTTGGCCGATCAGGGTGGTGAAAGCCGCTTCAAAGCCGGGGATCGCGGTATCAAGAAACACGGGCATGGCGCGGATATCCTTTGCAGATCGCCCTTGCGTTACTGCCGAAGCCGGTGGCCTGCAAGGCTGCAGTCGTCGCAGGCCAAGCGCGCAACCCTAAAGGCGACCGGCGCTTTCCAGCATCGCCCAGGCAGCCAGCATATGCCGGGGACTAAAGGAATGGCCGCCGGAAAACAGGCAGAAATTCAGGATCGCCCCTTCGGCATTGGTCTGCAGGTCGCAGCGCAGGTCGTCCACCGTCCCCTCGGTTGCCGCGCCAAAGCCACCATGCGCGGCATACATCGCCAGCGTTTCCGGGACGCTGCCCTGCCGCGCGGGGCCGATGGCGCGCCCCTCCAGCGGCACGGTCTTGTCGGCATCGCCGTGGATATGCACCACGCTGGCCGCAGGTCCCTCGCAAGCGGGCGGCACTGGGGCCCAGAAGGTTCCGGCCATCGGCACAAAGCCGGCAAAGCTGGTGCTGCGATGGCAGGCCAGCATCCATGCCGCCATCCCCCCGGCCGAGGTGCCGACCACCACCATCCGGTCGGGATCAACAGCAAAGCGCGTGCTGACATCGGCCTTCATCGCGTCAAAGAACGCCAGTTCCGGGGCATTGCCGCCAGAAAAATCCTCGGGCGCGTTGTCCATCGACCAGGCATCGCCCTTGGACTGCGGCACGATCAGCGCCGCCCCGACCGAGGCCGCGGCATCCTTCAACGCCTGCCAACGCATGCTGCCAAGGCCGGTCCCCTTGTAGCCATGCAGAAAGATCATCGCTGGGACCATCGTGCTGCCGTCATGCCCGGTCGGCATCTCGACATAATATTGCCGGTCGTCCAGCATGCAGGGGTTGGTGCCGCCGCAGGCCAGGGCAAAGCTGCCCAGACACAAACCACCAAGCAGCGCGAAAGTGGTGACCCGGACCAGACGATGCAGCATGGCGTATTCCTTTGGTTGATCCGTTGCAGTCGTTGTAGCGCCTTACCTTGCCAAGGCCCGGTAACAATCCCGTGCAGCCGGGCGCAGGGTCACTCGTGCGCAGGCACCTGGGCCGAGGCTGCGCGATACGGACGGGTTACATCGTCAAGCCGAACCTCAAGCGCCTCAACCTCCAGCGCCACGGCACCATCGCCCGCCAGCGTCAGGGTCACGCGCCCCGATCCGTCCGAAGCGGCGCTAAAGTCCACCGACAAAAGTGACAGGATCTGGTTCTTGTCCCGCCGATCAAATCCCGTGCTTTGCACCTTTAGAACATCTTCCACCACCAGCACCGAACGCACCCGTTCAAAGGGCCGCCCCGCACGTTCCGCCTCGACCCGGTCTTCCCAGCGGAACCGGTTCAAGAGGAGCGCAAAGCGGCGGCGCTTGCGATCGTGGGTCACCTCGGTCACCGGCAGGACGGCATCCTGTACCAGGGCCGAGATCACCTGAAGATCGGCGGCATCCTGGGCCACAAGACGCAGCGGCGCTTCGCCCCCCTCTTCGAACCGGGCGTCGGTCATGCCTCGATCCGCTCGATCTGTGCGCCACAGGCGCGCAGCTTTTCCTCAACCCGCTCATAGCCCCGATCCAGGTGGTAAACCCGGCTGACGACGGTTTCCCCTTCGGCGGCAAGGCCGGCAAGGATCAGCGACACCGAGGCGCGCAAATCGGTCGCCATCACCGGGGCCCCCTTCATCCGCTCGACCCCGGTCACCGTCGCGGTGCCGCCATGCACCTCGATCCGCGCGCCCATGCGGATCAGTTCGGGCGCGTGCATGAACCGGTTTTCAAAGATCTTTTCCTCCAGCACCGACACGCCATCGGCGGTGCACAAAAGCGCCATCATCTGCGCCTGCAGGTCGGTCGGAAAGCCGGGGAAGGGTTCGGTCGTGACATCCACTGCCTGCACCCGACCGTTCTTGCGCGCCACCTTGAGCCCGCGGTCAGTTTCAGTCACCGACACCCCGGCCGCGTCCAGCTTTTCGGCGAAAGCGCCTACCAGGTCCAGCCTGCCGCCCAGACATTCCACCTCACCGCCGCAGATCGCCGGGACCAGCATGTAGGTGCCCAGCTCAATCCGGTCGGTCACCACCGGATGCGTCGCGCCGCCTAGCCGGTCCACCCCCTCGATCGTCAGGGTACCAGTGCCTTCGCCGTCGATCTGCGCGCCCATCCGGCGCAGACAGCGGGCCAGATCGACAATCTCGGGCTCGCGCGCGGCGTTTTTCAGCACCGTGGTCCCTTTGGCCAAGGTCGCCGCCATCAGCGCGTTTTCCGTCGCCCCGACCGAGACAAAGGGAAAATCAACCACCGCCCCCCGCAGCCGCCCGCCGGGGGCCGTGGCATGCACATAGCCTTCGCGCAAATCCAGCTTGGCCCCCATCGCCTCCAGCGCCTTGAGGTGCAAATCCACCGGACGCGCGCCGATGGCACAGCCGCCGGGCAAGGACACCACGGCCTGACCATAGCGGGCCAGCATCGGACCAAGCACCAGAATCGAGGCGCGCATCTTGCGCACGATGTCATAGTCCGCCTTGAAATTGTCGATCGAATGGCTGGAGAGCGCGAGCACAAGCCCGTCCTGCAGGCTGGCCACCTCGGCCCCAAGCGATTGCAAAAGCTGCATCATGGTCCGGATGTCCGACAGGCGCGGCGCGTTGGTGAGGGTCAACGGCTCGTCGGTCAAAAGCGTCGCCGGCATCAGCGTCAGGCAGGCGTTCTTGGCCCCCGCGATCGGGATCGTCCCCGACAGGGGCCCATTGCCACGCACCACGATCGAATCCATCTGCCCTATTCCTTTTTCTTGTCCGCATCCGCATCCGGGTCGGCCGCGACGCCGGACCGACCCTTTGCCTGCGCCTTGCGCCGCGCCATGTTTTCCTTCAGTGCCGCCTTCCTGCGCGCGTCACGCGGTTTTTCCCGCGCCTTGGCAGAGGCCGGATCAGCCGAGGTCGGATCTTCAGGTCGGTGCATCGGGACGTGATAGCGCAGGCAGCGACGAGGGTCCAGAGATCGACCGCCCTGGGGTGGAAAAGCCTATTGCACGGGTCCCTGATTGCGTCTATCTCCTCCGCGACTAACGGGTCAGGCCCCCGGCGCTGCAGTAGCTCAGTGGTAGAGCACTCCCTTGGTAAGGGAGAGGTCGAGAGTTCAATCCTCTCTTGCAGCACCATTTTTAACTTTTTCATGATATCGTCGGCGGCTTACGATTGGCGCGCGGCGAACGGTTGTCCGGCGACATTTCATCTTGGGCTGCGCAGGCGCTTGTGGGCGATGGCTTGCCCCCGGGTCATCCGCGCCAAAGATCGAATTCGTGTCGAACCTGAAAGTGTCGGGCCAGCGCACCGTCCCGGCGCTGCCGCAGGGGTGCCCCCGCGTCAGGCCCCCATGGTCACGGACAGGGTGCCGATGCCATCGATCACAATCGCGACGTGGTCCCCAGCCTTGACAGGGCGCGCACCGATCGACGTGCCGCAGGCGATGACGTCCCCAGGCAGGAGAGTCATGTCGTGGGACAGTCGGCTGACAATCTCGGGCGGGGAAAGAATCATATCCGCGGCTGGATAGGATTGCCGCTCTCGCTCGTTAACCAAAGTGCGGATCGTGAGGCTTCGCCAGTCAAGTCCGGTTGCGATCACAGGTCCGATCACGCCAAATCCGTCAAACGCCTTTGCCCGCGTCCACTGGGCAAAAGCGGGATCAGCGTTCAGAATGTCGATGGCGGTCAGATCGTTGACACAGGTATAGCCGAAGATCGCCGCTTCGGCTTCTTGCGGCCCGATAGCTCTGCACGACTGCCCGATGACGATGCCAAGCTCACCCTCAAAGATGACGCGCCCGATGTCAGGCGGGATCTGCACTGTGGCCTCATGGCCGGCAAGCGCGGTGGCTGGTTTGAGAAAGTACAATGGATGTTGCGGTGGCGGCAGGCCACTGCGCGCTGCGGCGGCGTGAAAGTTATTGGCCAGCCCGATGAATTTGCCCGGCACACAAGGCGGCAGACGTTTGCTGCCGTGCAGGGGTACCGGTGAACCAATGGGGTCACCTTTTCCAAAGGCAGATCGCGGCACCAAAAGACCGTCCTCGATCGTGCCGAAAACTTCACGCCCGTCCGGGGTTTCTATGCGTGCCCAGTCCATGATCCCTCTTGGCAAAGCGGCGTTGCCATGGCGCTGGCATGCGCCATGGCGGTGTTCGGAAGTTCAGCCGATGATCCGCGTAAAGGTGGCCGATGGCCGCAGCGCGGCCTCGGTCTTTTGCGGGTCGGTATGGTAATACCCGCCCAGATCGACGGGCTTGCCCTGAACTGCGGCAATCTCGGCCAGAATGGTAGCCTCGTTTTCCGCCAAAGCCTTGGCAATGGGGGCGAAATGGGCCGCAAGCCCGGCGTCTTGGGTTTGCGCAGCCAAAGCCTGGGCCCAGTAGAGCGCAAAGTAAAAATGGCTGTCGCGGTTGTCGGTTTGGCCAACCCGGGCGCCCGGTGACTTGTTGTGATCCAGAACGCCTTGCGTTGCCGCGTCGACCGCATCCCCCAGAACCCTCGCCTTGGCATTGCCCGAGGTTTCTGCGTGGAACTTGAGGCTTTCCCCCAATGCGCAGAATTCGCCAAGCGAGTCCCAGCGCAGGTGGTTTTCCTCGACCAACTGCTGGACGTGCTTTGGCGCTGACCCCCCTGCCCCCGTCTCGAACATGCCGCCGCCATTCATCAGTTTGACGATCGACAGCATCTTGGCCGAGGTGCCCAGTTCCAGGATCGGGAACAGGTCTGTCAGATAGTCCCGCAACACGTTGCCCGAAATGGCGATGGAGTTTTCGCCCTTTCGGATGGTTTCCAACGCCAGGCGCGTCGCCTGGCGCGGGGCAAGAATCTGGAACCGGTCGGTTGCGCCTGCGGCGGCCAGCATCGGCGTGACATAACCGATCAATTCGGCATCATGGGCGCGGGTCTTGTCCAGCCAGAACACGGCTTGGCAGCCTTCGGCCTTCTGTCGCGCGATGGCCAGCTTTACCCAATCCTCAATCGCGGCCTGACGGGTGGAGGCCGCGCGCCAGATATCGCCTGCCTCAACCTCGTGCTGGTGCAGCACCTCGCCATTGGCCAGCACCAGACGGACCGTGCCCGCATGGGGAATTTCGAACGTGGTGGGGTGCGAGCCGTATTCCTCGGCCTTTTGGGCCATCAGGCCGACGTTTTGCACCGTGCCTGCCGTGGCCGGGTTCAGCGCGCCGGTTTCCTTGAAATACGCCACCGATTCCTCATAGATCGCGGCATACGCGCTGTCGGGGATCACGCAATTGGCGTCGGCGGCCTTGCCGTCCGGACCATAGCCCTTGCCGCCCGCGCGAAGCAGCGCCGGGATTGAGGCGTCGATGATCACATCAGACGGCACATGCAGGTTGGTGATCCCCTTGTCGGAGTTCACCATATAGAGCGGTGCCCGGTCGGCGATCACTGCGGCAATTTCGGCCGCGATGGCCTTGCCGTTCGGCATGGATGCAACTGTTTCCAAGAGCGTGCCAAGGCCGAAGTTGGCATCAACTCCTGCCGCCGCCAATGCATCGCCATGCGCATCGAACACCGGTTTCAGGAATTGCCGGACCGCATGACCAAAGATGATCGGGTCCGACACCTTCATCATCGTGGCCTTCAGATGGATCGAGAACAAAACACCGTCCCGCTTTGACGACTCGATCTCTGCGGCCAGAAAAGCATCCAATGCCGCTGCCGACATGAAGGTTGCGTCTACCACCGTCCCAGCCGGATAGGTGAGACCCGATTTGAGCACGGTTACAGTGCCATCCCCAGCGACCAGCTCGATCCGGGCAGCACCGGCCTGTGCCGCACTTAGGGTGGCGGATTTCTCGTTCGCACGGAAATCGCCGCTGGTCATGGTCGACACCCGGGTTTTGCTGTCGGGCGACCAGGCCCCCATGGAGTGAGGGTTTGCCTTGGCATAGTTCTTTACCGCGATGGCCGCACGCCTGTCCGAATTGCCTTCGCGCAAGACCGGGTTCACCGCCGACCCCTTGATCGCGTCAAACCGGCTGCGGATCGACTTTTCCTCGGGCGTTGCCGGGTCGTCGGGATAATCAGGCAAAGCATAGCCCTGCGCCTGCAACTCTTTCAGCGCGCCAACCAGTTGCGGCATCGAGGCAGAGATATTCGGCAGCTTGATCACGTTGGCTGCGGGGGTTTTCACCAGTTCGCCCAACTCGGCCAGGTCATCGGCCTAACGCTGTTGCTCGGTCAGATACTCCGGGAAGGCCGCGATGATACGCCCCGCCAGCGAGATGTCCTTGGTGCCGACCGACACGCCGGCCGCCTTGGCAAAGGTGCGGATGATCGGCAACAACGACGCCGACGCGATCTGCGGCGCTTCGTCAACCTTGGTGTAAATGATGTCCGGTGTGTGATGAAGGGTCATTCTGTCCAACCTGTCTGATGTCGCTCCGGCATGGCATTGCTGCCGGTCAAGGATTTGCGTAGCACGGCCCTGCGCGGAAAGACTGCACATCTTGTGGCAACAGCGAAAGATTTGCAGGAAATCACCGAAGGTCCGACCCGCAGGACAACTTTCCTGCGGGTCCGACAGGACGAAACGTCAGACGACCTTTACGGTCAGCGAACCCAGACCCTCAATCATCCCTTCCATGGTATCGCCGCGCACCACGGGCCCGACTCCGGACGGGGTGCCGGACATGATGACATCGCCGGGCTGAAGCTCAAAATACTCGGACAGGTACGAGATCATTTCCGGCACCTTCCAGATCATCTGGTTCAGGTCGCCCTCTTGCTTTACCGCGCCGTTGACCTTCAACTCGATCCGGCCTTGCGACGGATGGCCAACCTCGGACACGGGCCGCAGCACGCCCACGGGGCCGGAACGCTCGAACGCTTTGCCGATTTCCCATGGCCGACCGGTCTTTTTCGCTTCGCCCTGCAAGTCGCGGCGGGTCATGTCCAAGCAGACAGCATAGCCCCAGACATGGTCCAGCGCATTCGCCACCGAAATGTTGGACCCACCCGACTTCAGCGCCACGATCAGCTCGATCTCGTGATGCACGTCCGTGGAGTGCGGCGGATAAGGAAACTCACCCGTGACGTCCAGGTTGTTGGGGTTCTTCTGAAAGAAGAAGGGCGATTCGCGATCAGGGTCATGGCCCATCTCGACGGCATGCGCGGCGTAGTTGCGGCCGATGCAGTAGACCCGGCGCACCGGAAAGGCACCGCCAGAGCTTACGGGAATCGAGGGAATCATCGGGGCGGGTATCACGAAGCTGGACATGCTGTACCTTTCAGAATGGTTTTCCAAAGCCGACCTTACGGGATCGATTGGTAAAAATCAATGCCGCCCAATCTGCCAGATTCACCCATTTTTCAACCAATTCTGCCGTTGACGATAATTTATTTGCGTTTTTTCGCGCCTTGTGTCAGCTATTGGTCAACCAAAGCATGGGGATTGATCTGTGTACGACCAGAAGTCCGACCTTGATCCAACGGCCAGGCTGCGCAGCTACATCGTTGAGGGTGGCTTCAAGCAGGGCGCGCGGCTTCCAGCTGAACGACATCTGACGCAAGAGCTGGGCGTGTCACGGTCGGTGCTGCGCAAAGCGCTGGACGGGCTGGAACGGGATGGCGCCATTTGGCGCCATGTCGGCAAGGGCACCTTCGTGTCAGATGACGCCGACAGGGCGCCGGGGTCGGCAGCGGTTGATCTTGCGCAGCAACTGACCCCCTTCCGGATGATGCGCGCCCGGATGGTGATTGAGCCTGCGATTGCCCGTGAGGCGGCGGTCAATGCCTCGGGTGACGTCCTGTCCCGCATCCGCCGGGCGCTAGAACGCTCAAAGTCCGCCACGACGTGGAGCGAGTATGAAGTCCAGGACGATCTCTTTCATCGGCTACTGGCCGAAGCCAGTGACAATCTGTTGCTTTTGGCATTGTTTGATCAGCTGAACGACGTGCGCCGGTCCGTCGCTTGGGGCAACGTGACGCGCAGCAGCGCGCGGCCTTCTCCTGACCATTCAAGCTTTGCTGAACATGATGCCATTGCTGACAGCATCGTCAGCCGCGATCCTTTGGCCGCTTATGACGCAATGCGAAACCACTTGCGGTCCGTCTCACAGCGGTTGTTCGGCGAGAGCTGACCAACCGCCCGGATGCGCCGCCAAAAAACGACCACGACAAACCCAGGGAGGAACGACATGAACAAACTTTTGACAACACTTGCGGGGGTCGCGTTTGCGGCCACCATGACGCTGTCGGCGGCACAGGCGGAAACCATCCGCATCGCGCTCGCCGAGGCTCCGTCTGACGAACTGGCCGCATTCTTCGTGGCCCTTGATCGGGCAAAGGCCAACGGCGTCGACTACGAATGGACCGCGTTTGCTGACGAAGATCTGGCAATCCAGTCGGTGATCACCGGCGACATGGACATCGCTTTCGGCACGCCCTATTCCGCCATGCAGCGCTCGAAGGCACCGCTGCGGATCATCTTCCAGCTGTCGAAGCTGGTGTTCTTTCCGGTGACCACCAAGGAGTTTGACGAGCTGAAGGATCTGGATGGCGTGCCGATCATGCTTCACTCGCGTGGCGGCGGCACCGACTCGATTGCCAACGTGATCGAATCCCGCGAGGGCATCACTTTCGGCGAGCGGTCCTATGTTCCGGGTTCCAGCAACCGCGTCGTGGCGATGCTGGCTGGTCAGGCACAGGCAACGATCCTTGATCTGTCCAACAAGAACAAGATCATGGCCGAAGCAGGGGACCGCTTCAACACCTTACCGATGTTCGAGGTTCTGGCAAGCGATGAGGCGCTGTTCGCCAACCTTGACTGGATGAAGGAAAACGAGGAGACGGTAAACACGCTGGTCGCGGCGCTGCACAGCGTTTGGACCGACATGGCCGCTGATCCGACCATGGTCCGTCGTGAAACCAACCCGGATGGCCCGATCGGGCAGCTTCCCGAAGAGCTGCTGGCCGAACTTGACGGCTTCTACACGGCTGCCGTTGCCGGTGGGCTTTACGACCCGAATGGTGGCGGTCGCGAGGCGGCCAAAGCCGACATGGAATGGTATGTCGGTGCCGGCCAGCTTGAAGGCGACCCGGCCACGCTGAACCTTGATGACTTCTGGTACTTTGCCCCGCTTGATGCAGCGATGCAGTAACTGACCAGCCATGAAATCGCTGTCGGCCGTGTGCATGGCCGACAGCCGGTTCTTTACCAAACCCTGCATCAGGACACCTGGGTCATGAAATATCGCGCGCTTGTGCTAAAGCTGCTTTCGGGCCTGATTGTGTTCGGGTCCTGGGAAATCGCCGGGCGCATTCCGATCAGCTATGCCTTTCCAACCTTCCTTGAAACACTGTCGGCGCTTGTCGCCATCACGCTGGACGGCTCCATCTTCCTGGCCTACGCCGAAACCTTGCAACCATTGGTCCTGGGTATCGCCATTTCCGCCATTGCCGGGATCGCCATGGGACTTTGGGTCGGCTTGAGCAGCCGGTCCGAGTGGGTGTTCTCACCAATCTTTGTCGTCATGCAGGCGGCCCCCCTGGCGGCGCTGATCCCGCTTTTGGTGATGGTCTACGGCATCGGCCTGACATCCAAGGTGTTCGTGGTGTGCATCATGGCCATGCCCGTGATCGTCCTGAACACTGCAACCGCCGTGCGCAGCACGCCCGCCTCGCTTAAGGAAATGGCGACGTCCTTCATGGCGCGCAGGCAGGATGTGCTGCTCAAGATCATTTTGCCCGCAGCGTCGCCGGTGATCTTTTCCGGGCTGCGCCTTGGGGTATCCGCCGGATTCATCGGCGCCATCCTTTCAGAGTTGAAGATCACCCCTACCGGGATTGGCGACATCATCACCTACAGCCGGTCCATATCCGACTATCCCACCATGTATGCGGCGATCCTGTCGATCATCCTGCTGGCGGTTCTGTTCCTGAACCTGCTGGAATATCTAGAAAATTACCTGTTCGAAGGGAATAACCGTGGCTATGTCTCAGACTAAACTTCGCACGGCGCAATCCGTGTCCCCCGCCGAAGCCCCTGCCAGCGCGATTGCCGTTTCGGTCGAGAATGTCTCGAAGAATTACGGCGATGTGCAGGCACTGAAGAACATGTCGCTTCAGTTTCCGCGCGGTGAGTTGACCTCTCTGCTGGGTCCGTCGGGCTGTGGCAAGACCACGCTCTTGAAGATCATCGCGGGCCTGCTGAAGGCCGATGCGGGTTCGGTCACGGTGGAGGGGACGCCGGTCACCGAACCCGGGCCGGATAGGTCGTTCGTGTTTCAGGACTTTGCGCTGTTGCCTTGGGCCAGCGTGTTGCGCAACGTTGCCTTCGGACTAGAGCTGCGCGGCGTTGCCAAATCCGAACGCGAGGCGATCGCCGAAAAATACATCGCCGCCGTCGGTTTGGCCGGGTTTGAGGCGAAGTTTCCGCACCAGTTGTCCGGTGGCATGCGTCAGCGGGTTGGCCTGGCCCGCGCCTTGTCGGTGAATGCCCAGGTGCTCCTTCTGGACGAGCCGTTTTCTGCCGTGGACGAACAGACCCGCCGCAAGTTTCAGGAAGACATGCTGTCGCTGGTTCAGAACGAGAAAAAGACGTTCATCTTTGTGACCCACTCGATCGAAGAGGCGGTCTACGTCTCGGACCAGATTGCAATCTTGTTGCCGCGTCCAAGCCGGGTGCTGGAAGTGATCCGCCCGACCAGCTTCCGTGGCAAAGATGTCGCCAATATCCGTCGCGATCCCGAATACCTGGATATCGTGGACAGCATCTGGGCTTCCTTGCGCAGCTACGTGGAGTGACCGGATCATGACGGCTTTTGGATACAAACTTCCCGGAATGTCCTCGCTGCTGTTATGGGCCGCCTTGTGGGAAATTGTCGGGCAACTGGAACTGACGTTCTTTGTCCCCCCTTTCTCGACCGTTCTTGTCACGCTCTACGGGCTGATCCAGACGACAGCGTTCCTCAGCGCGCTGACGACGACCGCTTACGCCTTCTTCGCAGGGGTCTTCTTTGCCATCGTCATCGGAATCCCCGTGGGCATTCTGATGGGCAAGACCCGATTGATCGACGAATTGCTGCTGCCTTGGGTCAACATCTTTGTGTCGGCACCGCTGACTGCGCTGGTCCCTGTGTTGATGGTTCTGTTCGGTTTCGGCATGCAGACGATCATCATCACGACGTCGCTGTTCGCGATCTGGATCATCATTCTCAACACCCGGGTCGGGGTAAAGCAGATCAACCGGTCCTTGGTCGAAATGGCGCGGGTGTTCGGGGCGACGCCGATGGACGCATTCTTCAAAATCTACCTTTGGGCAGCGCTTCCCGAAATTCTTGGCGGCGTCCGGATCGGCGTGATCCGCGCCGTCAAGGGCGTGATCATCGGCCAGCTTCTGATCTCGATTGTCGGCTTCGGCGCGTTGTTCGAGCTTTATTCTGCGAACTTCCTGATGGCAGAGTTCTGGGCCGTGCTGATCGTGCTTTTTGCGCTTGCCTTCGCGGTGTCGGAGTTTCTGGGCTACCTTGAACACAAGGTGTCTTATTACGCGGCCTCTCGCTAACCTAAATAATCCCCTGGAAAGGCCCCGATATGGCGACCACGCTTGCGACACTATTGGCCGATCATGTCGGCGCCACCCCCGCGATCGGGGCACCTGGGCGCGAATGGCTAAGCTATGGCGCGTTGCGCCAACTGGCTGTGGACATCCGGGCACAACTGCGCAGCTTTGGCATTGGTGCTGAGGACCGGGTGGCCATCGTGCTGCCAAATGGCGCGGAAATGGCCACCGCCTTCGTAACCATTGCGCAGTCGGCCGTGACGGCACCGCTGAACCCTGCCTACCAGCAGGAAGAATACGCCTTTTACCTGTCTGATCTGCGCGCCAAGGCACTGGTGGTTCCGGTTGGCTATGATGGGCCTGCGCTGGCCGCAGCACAGGATTGCGGCATGGCTATCTTGCGGTTGGAAACCCGGGTCGACTGGCCAGCTGGGCAGTTCACCCTGACCGGGCCTGCGGGTCAACCCGTCGCTGCGACCGCACCGGGGCCGGACAGCACGGCGCTGATCCTGCACACTTCTGGCACCACCTCTCGTCCAAAGATCGTGCCCTTGCTGCAATCGAACCTTGCCGCCTCGGCGCGAAACATCAGCGCGGCTCTGGCGCTGACCCCCGCCGACCGCTGTCTCAACGTGATGCCGCTGTTTCACATCCACGGGCTGATCGCGGCCGTGTCAGCATCCCTGGCAGCGGGAGCTTCCATCTGGTGCGCCCCCGGGTTTGACGCCTTGAAATTCTTTGGCTGGATGCGGGACGCGCAACCGACCTGGTACACGGCGGTTCCCACGATGCATCAGGCGATCCTGTCGCGCGCCGCGCGCAACCAGGACATCATCGACGCGACACCCTTGCGCTTTTTGCGGTCATCTTCGGCGTCGCTGCCGGCGCAGGTCATGCTGGCACTTGCCGACACGTTCAAGGCCCCGGTGATCGAGGCTTACGGAATGACCGAAGCCACCCACCAGATGGCAAGCAATCCGCTGCCGCCACGCGCGCAGAAACCCGGATCGGTCGGTGTTGCGGCGGGTCCCCTTTTGCGGATCGCGCATGAGGTCGAAAACCGGCTGATCGATGGCATGGGTGAGGTGGTGATCTCTGGCCCGAACGTGACGCCAGGGTACGAAAGCAACCCTGAGGCCAATGCCAAGAACTTCTTTGTCTCAGACGGCCAGCGCTGGTTTAGGACCGGCGATCAGGGGGCGCTGGACGCTGACGGCTATCTGCATCTGACCGGGCGGCTAAAGGAAATCATCAACCGGGGTGGAGAGAAGATCTCTCCGCTGGAGGTGGACGGCGTGCTGTTGGACCACCCGGCCATCGGGCAGGTGGTGGTCTTCGCAGTTCCCCATCCCAAGCTGGGCGAAGAGGTGGCTGCTGCCGTCGTCCTGCGCGAAGGTCAGTCAGCGACCGAACGGGAAATCCGCGACTTTGCCGCAAGCCGGATGGCTGATTTCAAGGTGCCGAAACGGGTCATCATCCTGGACGAGATCCCAAAGGGAGCGACCGGCAAGGTTCAGCGGATCGGTCTGGCCGAGAAGCTTGGCCTTGGGGCTGCGGTCTAGGGGCCAGGCATGAAAATCTGTATCTTCGGTGCCGGTGCCATCGGCGGCTACATGGCTGCAAAGCTTGCGAAAGCCGGGGCGGATGTCAGCCTTGTCGCACGCGGCCCGCACTTGGCGGCCATTCAGGCCAAGGGCCTAACGCTTGTCGAAGAGGGTGCAGACCCAATGACCGTGCAGGTCCGTGCCAGCGCCAATGCTGCGGATCTGGGCACACAGGACTATGTGATTGTCACGCTGAAGGCGCATTCGGTACCGCCTGTGGTCGACGCGATGCAACCACTTATCGGCGATGAAACCACCATCGTCAGCGGCGTCAACGGCGTGCCCTGGTGGTATTTCCACAAGATCGGCAGCGCCCTGGAGGGCACGCGGCTGCAGAGCGTGGACCCAGGAAATGTGCAATGGGATGGCTTTGGTCCGGACCGGGTCCTGGGCTGCGTGGTCTATCCCGCAGCCGAGGTAAGCACCCCAGGCACAGTCACCCACATCGAAGGGAACCGCTTTTCGCTGGGCGAACCTGACGGGTCACGGTCGGACCGCGCGACGGCTTTGTCGCAGGCGCTTCAGGCGGCAGGGTTGAAGGCCCCGGTGCGTCCGCGCCTGCGCGACGAGATCTGGGTCAAGCTGTGGGGCAATCTTTCGTTCAACCCCATTTCAGCCTTGACCCATGCGACGCTTGACGTGCTGTGCACGGACCCGGGCACCCGTGACGTTGCCCGTCGCATGATGATCGAAGCGCAAGAAATAGCCGAAAAGCTGGGCGTCACCTTTCCCATCGATGTCGAGCGTCGCATTGACGGGGGGGCTGCGGTCGGGGCACATCGCACCTCGATGCTGCAAGATCTTGACGCGGCCCGCCCGCTTGAGATCGATGCCCTGATCGGGTCGGTCCAAGAGTTGGGCCGGATCACAGCCACTGCCACCCCAACCATCGACACGGTACTTGCTCTCATCAGCTTGCGCGGACGGGTCAGTGGGCTGTACTGACCTTGCAGATGGAAGCGGGCATCATGACGCTTGAGGTGGTTGCAGGATGTCTGCGATGACCCCCGCGAGCGTTGCTATAATCGGTGCCGGGATGGCCGGCCTTAGCTGCGCCCGGGTGTTGGCCGATGCAGGCTTGCGTCCGGTCATTTTTGACAAGGGGCGCGGCGTTGGAGGACGGCTTGCCACCCGCCGCACCTCTGACGGGCTCCGATTTGACCATGGGGCACAGTACTTGACCGCGAAGTCTGCGGCCTTTGCAGAGGTGCTTTCTGCGATGCGTTCGGCTGGGGCAGTCGCCCCTTGGCAAGATGGCTCACAGCGCGAGCATCTGGTTGGTGTGCCGGGAATGTCAGGCGTTGCCAAATACTTGGCGCAGGGTCTGGACATCCGTCAGGGCACGGAATTGCTAGGCATCTCGCGCGTGGATGGTCGTTGGTGGCTGCAGATCGCCAAAACCCCGCAGCCATTTGACGCCGTTGTTCTGACGGTTCCCGCGCCCCAGGTGCTGCGCCTTCTGGGGCCGGACCACGCCTTTGCACCAGCCCTGTCGGCCGTGCACATGGCACCCTGCCTGACGCTGATGGCCGCCTTCGGGCCTACTGCGCCTGCCCCCTTTCTGACGTGTCGCCCTGCGGATGGCCCGTTGTCATGGATCGCCTCTGACAGCAGCAAACCCGGTCGCGAGGGGCAAGGCACCTGGGTGGCACAAGCGGGACCGGACTGGAGCAACCAGAACCTGGAACGCGACATGCCCGACATTGCCCACCTGATGCTGCCCCTGCTGTGCAGCGCCGTCGGGGTGGACATCGATCAGACACAGCATAGCACTGCCCATCGCTGGCGGTATGCCCGGGTCATCACGCCCCTCGGCGCGCCGTTCTTGCAGGATTCCTCCAAAACGCTGTTTGCCGGTGGGGATTGGTGCATTGGCGCGCGGGCCGAGGCCGCGTGGACAAGCGGGAAGGCCATTGCCGAGGACGTTCTGCGCCAGGTTTGACAGCTGTTGGGCAGAAGTGCCGTGCCGTCGCACGATCCAGATCGCGACGCCGGGCCGAAGGTCTTGCCGCTGTGCAAAGGCGCGATGGCAGCGGTTTCCCCCCGAAAGCCAGCGGCGGCGCGGTCGCACCCAGGCTCAGCCAGATTCCGGCGATCGTGAAGGAAAGCCTGCGCCAGAAGCAGATGTCTGCGAACCCGTGCTGGCGGCGGCCTTGGATAGCAACTGCCGAATGTGCAGGATGCCATCAAACGCGGGGGCTGCGGGACGGCAGGATCAGATCGGGGTGAAACAAGAGCAGGCAAGGCCTTGATTCAAAAACGACAGATCAGAAGGCAGCGCCCGCACGCCTAGCCGGACCTTGTGCAATCCAGAATGTCCAGCGTGACCAACCGCCCTGCCCCGATGGCAAGGCCTTCGACCGTGCCGACCACCGGACAAAGCAACCCGTCGGGTGCCGCAGTTTCGTCTTTCTGGCGCGCGCGAAGCACCACCTGGCAGGGACCCGGCTGCAAAACCTGGTCAGCCGGGGTGTTGGCTCCCAAAAGCCGGGTGTCGCGACCGCCAAGCCAGACCAGCGACGGTTCCTGATAGCCCCATCCGGTCAGATCGGGACGGTCGCACCCTTGCCCTGCCACCACCTCCTGCGCGACCGCAACGGCGTTTTGCGACGGCCACAAAAGCGGCATCCGGGCCAGCGCCAGGAAAAGCCCGCCATGCAGCATCGCCCCGGCAGCGGCGAGGGCTGTCACCAGCCGCCACGGACGGTCGTGCAGAAACGCCCAAAGTGCAATACCCAGCGCCGCCAAGGACGCTGCAAGGGCTGGGGCAAGGCTGAGGACGGCCGGGCTTGCGGCACCTGGCTGCAGGGCAAAATAAAGCACCCCCCCAGCCAGAACCAGCCCCGGCAGCACGGCAAGACCTGCCACCGCCGACACCCAGGCCCTTGCCTGTGTCAGCGCGGCGGGCAGATGCGCGACAGCCAGGATCGCCAGGGCCGGAAACACCGGCAGGGTATAGTGAAACAGCTTGGTCGGGATCGCCTCGTACATCAGCCAGACCGGGATGATCCAGGCCAGACAAAAGCGCGTGGCGGGATTGCGGCGTGCCGCCCAGATCACCGGCAGCGCCAGGATCAACAGCGGTGTTGCAGGCCAGAACCCGAAGAGCAGCATGACCAGATAGGTCCCCGGCGGCGCGCCTTTCCCCTCTTGGCCCGAGGCGACCTTGGACAAAAGGTCGGCGCTCACCGACCCGGTCCAGAACGCACCATCGCTGCGCAAGGTGATGGCGATGAACCAGGGCAAGGTCACCGCCAGCGCCAAAAGGATCGGCCAAAGCGATCCCAAGGGACGAAGCCAGGCAGCCTTGCGGTCAAGGACCACCAGAGCCAAAGCGGTAAACCCCGGCACCAGCGGACCGATCGGCCCCTTGATCAGCACACCCGCCGCGATGGCCAGCCAAAAGCCGAAGATGAGCCCGCGCCCCACCACCTGCCCCAGATATAGCCGCACCAGCACCGCCTGTGCCGCCAGAATCGTGGCCAGCAGGGCGGCATCGGTCTTGGCAATCCGCGCCTCGCCACCGATCACAAACCCGGCCGCAAACACCGCCGCCGCCAACAGTCCCGGCACTGGCCCGAACAGACTGCCCCCGATCACCGCCACCAGCACCACCGCCAGAACCGCCCCGATCAGCGAGGGCAGGCGGTAGACCCAAAGCGGGGCCTCTGTCCCCTGCCCCGAAATCGCCACAGCCGCGCTTTGCAGCCAGTAGATGCCGACCGGCTTTTTGTGGCGCGCTTCATCCTGAAAGCGGATATCGATCAGATCGCCGCTTGCCACCATTTGGCGACTGGCCTGGACAAAGCGCGCCTCATCCCGGTCGGTGACAGGCAGGCTGGTCAAGGCGGGCAAGAAGGCCAAAAGCGCGAACACCACCAGCGCCAGCCAAGTGCGCCGCTGGGGGGGCTGATCCGTCGCGACCGGGCTGAGCGCTGTCATGACGGATCGTTTCCCTGTCCAGGATCAATTCGGTGCGGAAGCCGCATTGCGATGCCGTTCGGCGTGGATCAGCCACAGATTGCGCAGATAGATCACCAGACCCATGGACTGCCCCAGGATGAACACCGGATCCCCGCGCCACCAGGCATAGGTGAATAGAACCACGCCACCAGCCAGCGAAAAGTACCAGAAGGCCACCGGGATAACCGACCGCTTTTCCCGTTCCGACGCGAACCACTGCACCAAAAACCGGGCGGTGAACAACAACTGCCCGGTCAGGCCGACCATGACCCAGGTGAATTCGGTCCAGCTTGCAACATTCAGCGCCGACCACAACAACTCGCGCATCAGGGGTTCCTTCCGGTGGTATCTGGGATGGGCGGGGTCAGTGCGGCCCCTGCAAAGGGGGAGACAGGTTCGGCCCGCACCCGTTTGCGGCGATGGATCAGCCAGGCGACGCCGGCGAGGTCCAGCATGCCCGCCAGCGCCCGGTCGAGGTTGCCATACTTTGACCGCCCCGACAGGCGCGGCGCATGGGTGACATCGACCAGCTTGACCTGCCAGCCATCACGGGCAAACAGCGCCGGCAAGTAGCGGTGCATGTGGTTGAAATAGGGCAGTGCCAGAAAGGCGTCGCGGCGGAAGGCCTTCAACCCGCAGCCGGTGTCGCGGGTGCCGTCGCGCAGGACCCAGGCCCGCAGCCCGTTGGCAAAGCGCGAGGCAAGCCGCTTTGACAATGTATCCTTGCGCCCGACCCGCTGCCCCGCAACCAGCCCGACGGCATCTGCATCCGGCCCGAACAACGGGGCAATCAGGCGCGGCAGGTTGTCCGGCGGGTTTTGCCCGTCTCCATCCAGCGTGGCGACCAGCGCCGCCCGGGCCGCCAGCACGCCCGAATGCAGCGCCGCCGACTGCCCGGCCGAGACCGCATGGCCCAGCACCCGAAGTCGGGCATCCCGGGCCGCAAGCGACCGGCAAATCTCGCGCGTGGCGTCGGTTGACCCGTCATCGACCAGCAGCACCTCGAACGCCATCGCGCCCAAGGCCGCGACGATCCCGGCCACCAGATCGGCAATCGCCCCGGCTTCGTTGCGCAACGGCACCACGACCGACAGCTGAGGCTGGCCATCAAGGTGACGCTCTGGGGTCACAAAAGCGGGGGGTTGGGAAAGCATCGGAAGTGGCTGGACCTATGACGGCAATTCCGGGGCTATACGACGTTCCTTGGGTCGTGGCCAGTTTTCCGTGACGCTTTTCTTGCCTTTCGCGCAACTGGATCCGCGCCACGCCCAACCATCGGCATTATCCCGCCGCATCCCCCACCGCGGGTGGGGACAGGTTTGCCCGGGCATGCACCTGCACAAGCCAGGGCTGGATGACCGCAAGGGCCTCGGCCTCATCCAGAAACGGGATATGGCCACGATCGGGAACTTCGGCAAAACCAAGGTCAGGGCGGCGTCGGCGCATCTCTGCGGCGGTGGCGGGGGCCAGAACATCCGATGCCGCCGCCCGGATCAGCGCCAAGGGCAGACCGTCGCAGGCGTCGAACAGGGGCCAAAGCTCGGGCAGAGGGGTGGCCATCGCCGCGTCGAAGGACTGGCGCAGGGCCGGGTCATAGGTCAGCCCGACCTTGCCGTCCAATTGCACATAATGGCGCACGGTTTCCTCTTGCCAGCGCTGCGCGGGTACACGGGCGAACCCCGGCATCGCCGACGGCATCCGGTCGGCCACCTCGGCCAGGGTCGAGACGGCGGGTTCGACGCCGATATAGGTGCCGATCCGCATCAGCCCGGCGCGTTCCACCACCGGGCCGACATCATTCAGGCACAGCCCCAACAGCCGGTGCTTTGCCGTCGCCGCGATCACCAGCCCCAGAAGCCCGCCACGAGACGACCCGATGATCGCCGCCTTGTCGATCTTGAGGTGGTCCAGAAGCTCCAGCGCATCCTTGGCCTCTTGCGGAACCGAATAGGTTTCCGGTGCCGCCCAATCCGACCCGCCGCGCCCCCGACTGTCCAGGCGGATCAGGCAGACCGCAGGCGGCAAGTGGCGCGCCAGATAGTCAAAATCGCGGCCATCGCGGGTAAGGCCGGCAAGAGCCAGCAGGGGCAGCCCCTGCCCATCGACCCGGTAGGCCAGACTGATGCCGTCTTCGGTCCGAAACCTTTGCATGGCCGCCCTTTGCCGGCGCTTACACCTTGGGATACTCGGCGAAACCCTTGCCGGACTTGCGGCCCAGATATCCCGCCGCCACCATCTGCTTCAGCAGAGGGCTCGGGCGATATTTGGGGTCATCAAAGCCCTGGTACAGCGTCTCCATGATGTTAAGCACGACATCCAGTCCGATCAGATCCCCCAGGGACAACGGCCCCATCGGGTGGTTGGCCCCCAGCTTCATCATGCTGTCGATATCCTCGGCGGTGGCCAGGCCTTCGTAGACGCAATTGATCGCTTCGTTGATCTGCGGTGCCAGCAGACGGTTGACGATAAAACCGTAGCTGTCCTTTGACACCCGCGGCGTCTTGCCGATCGCCTTGGTCAGCCCGGTCACCGCATCGGACACCGCATCGGTCGTTTGCAGGGCGCGGATGATCTCGACCAGTTGCATCACTGGCACGGGGTTGAAAAAGTGCATGCCGATGACCCGTCCGGGCTGGGTGGATGCGGCTGCAAGTTCGGTCAGTGAGATCGACGAGGTGTTGGAGGCAAAGACCGTCTCTGGACGGCAAAGCGTGTCAAGGCGCTTGATCAGGCCGGTCTTGACCTCGACCTTTTCGACAATTGCCTCAACCACCAGATCACGGTCGGCCATCAGGTCGAAAACGGTGGTCGTGGTGATGTGGGCCAGCGCCGCTGCCCCTTCGGCGTCCGTCAGGCTGCCCTTCTTCACCAGACGCGCCAGGCTGGTCCCGATCGTGGTCCGGGCCCGATCCAAGGCAGGTTCGGCAAGGTCCTGAAGCACGACAGGATAGCCTGCCATGGCAAAGACCTGGGCAATGCCGCTGCCCATGGTACCGCCACCGATCACGCCGATTTTCCGGATTTCCTGCATCGTCGTCTCCTATGGGGGCCCGTTGCCGGGGGGCTGGCTTAGGTCAGGATCATTTCCGGCACGGTGTCGGGGATGACCAGGGTGGCTTCGGTGGCAGCACGGATGGTTTCCACGCTGATACCGGGCGCGCGTTCGCGCAACACCAGGCCAACGCCGGTGGGTTCGATAACGGCAAGGTCGGTGACCACCAGATCGACCCGGCGCAGGGCGGTCAGCGGTAAAGTGCAAACCGGCACGATCTTGGACTGGCCCTTGGCGGCATGCTGCATCGCCACGATTACCCGCGCCGCCCCGGTCACCAGATCCATGGCACCGCCCATGCCAGGCACCATCTTGCCCGGCACCTTCCAGTTCGCCAGGTGCCCACTTTCGTCAACCTGCAAGCCGCCCAGCACGGTCATGTCCAGATGCCCGCCCCGGATCAGGCCAAAGCTCATCGCGCTGTCAATGCTGGCAGCCCCCGGCACGGCCGTGACAAAGCCGCCGCCAGCGTCGGTCAGGTGGTCGTCCTCCATCCCCTCGGGCGGGCGGGCACCCAGACCGATCACGCCGTTTTCGGCCTGAAAGAACACGCCCCGGTCGGCGGGGACGTAATTCGCCACCAGTGAGGGCAGCCCGATCCCGAGGTTGACCAGCGTTCCGGCCTTTACTTCCTGCGCCACGCGGCGGGCGATCAGTTCCTTGGCGTCCATCATGGCCCCCTAGCTGGCGCGGATCAAAAGGTGGTCGACCAGCACACCCGGCGTCTTGACCGCATCGGGCGCGATAACCCCCACAGGCACGATGTTTTCCGCCTCGGCAATCACGGTTCGGCCAGCCAAGGCAATGATCGGGTTGAAATTATGCGCGGTCAGCATGTAGCTGAGGTTGCCGATGTAATCCGCCTGCCAGGCCCCGATCAGCGCAAAATCGGCCTTGAGCGGGGTTTCAAGCAGATAGCGTCGCCCCTCAACCTCGATCACCTGCTTGCCGTCCTCGACTTCGGTGCCAAGGCCGGTGGGCGTCAGGATGCCGCCCAGACCCATGCCCCCGGCGCGGATGCGTTCGATCAGCGTGCCTTGCGGGACCAGATCGCAGGTGATCTCGCCTGCGATCATCTTGGCTTGCGTTTCGGGGTTCAGGCCGATGTGACTGGCGATGACGTGGCGCACCAGACCGGCGCTGATCAGCTTGCCGATGCCGCGGCCCGGCATCGCGGTGTCGTTGGCGATCACGGTCAGTCCACCAACGCCCCGCGCCACGATCGCATCGATCATCCGGTGCGGGCTGCCCACGGCCATAAAGCCGCCGATCATCAGGCTTGCGCCTTCGCCGATCAGCTCTGCCGCCGCTTCGGGTTTCAAACCTTTCATGCCGCCTCCTTCTGACCGATGGCCGCCCGGGCGGCGCGCGCGATCACCAGTTCCTCGTTCGTGGGGATCACCAGCACGGTCGTCCGCGCCAGATCGGTTGAGACCACCCGGTCGTTCGCCTCGTTTCTGGCGGGGTCAAGCTCGACCCCCATCCAGCCCAACCGTTCACAGACCCGGGCGCGGATGCGGCGCGAGTTTTCGCCAATGCCGCCGCAGAACACCAAGGCATCGATCCCGCCCAAAGTTGCCGCCAAAGCCCCGATTTCGCGTTGGCAGCGATGCACGAAATGATCAATCGCGTGGGCCGCCTCGGGCGTAGCGGAGGCCTCTAGCGTGCGCATGTCGTTGGACAGCCCGGAAAGACCAAGCAGACCCGACTTCTTGTACAAAAGATCGCTGATCTCGGCTGCAGACATGCCTTTCTGATCCATCAGGTACAAAAGCACGCCAGGATCGATCTGCCCGCTGCGAGTGCCCATCGGCAGGCCGTCAAGCGCCGAAAACCCCATCGTCGTCGCGATGGAACGGCCATTCAGGATCGCGCACATCGACGCGCCGTTGCCCAGATGCGCCACCACCACCCGGCCTTCGGCAAGCTGCGGCGCGGTTTTGGCAAGCTCGCCGGCGATGAAATCATAGCTTAGCCCGTGAAAGCCGTAGCGGCGCACGCCTTCGTCATACATGGCGCGGGGCAGCGCAAAAGAGTCGTTGACGAAGGGCTGGCTGCGGTGAAACGCGGTGTCAAAGCAAGCGACTTGCGGCACACCCGGAAAGGCGGCCGTCGCGGCCCTGATCCCGGCAAGGTTGTGCGGCTGGTGCAACGGCGCAAAGGGGGCCAGCGCCTCTAGTGCCACCATAAGCGCCTCGTCCACCGGGGCTGGGGCTTTGCGGTCTGACCCGCCATGCACCACGCGGTGCCCGATGGCCAGAAGGTCAAGGTCGGGCCAATGGGCACGGAAACCGGCGATCACGGCGGCCATCGCCCCGGCATGGGTCGCAAGATCGCCGGTCGCCGCAATCGCCGCTCCGCCTGCGTCTTTCAGCTTCAACACGCCCTCGGGACCGATCCGGTCAGCCAGGCCGGTCGCCAAAGGCGCGTCCCCCATCTCGGGGAAAAGCGCGACTTTCAGCGAGGACGAGCCTGCGTTCAGCGTCAGAACCGCGCGGGTCATTTCTGCCTCGCCGCGTCTTGGCCCGCAAAATGGTGGACCGCAGCCACCGCGCAGGACGCCAGCCGCGACATCGGGCTATCGGACCGGCTGTTCAGGATCACCGGCACCTTGGCCCCCAGCACCAGCCCCGCACCTTCGGCATGGCTGATGAAAGACAATTGTTTGGCCAGCATGTTTCCAGCATCGATTCCCGGCACGACCAGAATATTCGCGCGGCCCGCGACATTGCCCTTCAGCCCCTTGGTCTTGGCTGCCGCCATGTCCACCGCATTGTCCATGGCCAGCGGCCCCTCGACCTGACCACCCTTGATCTGGCCCCGATCCGCCATCTTGGACAAGAGGGCTGCGTCGATAGAGGACTGGATTGCCGGGTTCACCGTCTCGACCGCCGACAGGACCCCGACGCGCGGGTCCATTCCCAAAGAGATCGCAAGGTCGATGGCGTTTTGGCAAATGTCGACCTTGGTCGCAAGGTCGGGTGCGATGTTGATCGCGGCATCGGTCACGAACAGGGGTTCGGGCTGGCCCGGCACGTCCATCACGAAAACATGAGTAAAGCGGCGGCCAACACGCAAGCCGATCGCCTTGTCGATCATCGGCTTCAAAAGGTCGTCGGTATGCAAATGCCCCTTCATGATCGCAAGGGCGCGCCCCTCATGCACCAGCTTGCAGGCCATTTCAGCGGCGGCCAGATCGCCCGCCACATCGACGATCTCGATGCCGGTCAGGTCAGCCCCCATCTCGGCGGCGGCTTTGCGGATCGCCACCTCGGACCCGACAAGGATCGGCGCAATGATGCTTTCCTTGGCCGCGAGCAAAGCCCCGCCAAGCGAGTTGGCCTCATCCGGGCAAACCACAGCGGTCGGCAGCGCCGGAAGGGGTTTGGCCTTGGCCAGGATCGCCTCGAAATGCCGGTGGCGCTGGACCAGAAGGCCCGGCACTTCGACATCGTCGCGGTCGAACTTTTCGGTCGGGGCCAACACCTCGGCTTCGCCCGACAGGATCAGCGCATCATCGCTGACCCGCCGCACCTCGGTTTTCAGGCGCACCACGCCGTCGGATTTGGACAAAACCTCGGCCCGGGTCACCACTTCCTCGCCCGAATGGGCGCGGGCGTGGAAATCAAGCGTCTGGCGGCGATAAAGCGTCCCCGGCCCGGGCAGTTGCGTGCCCAAGACCGCCGAGATCAGCGATGCCACGAACATGCCGGGTGCCACCCGTTCCACGATGCCGTCGCCGTCCAGATCGCTGTCCTCAAGATGCATCGGGTTCGAATTGCCCGAGGCGACGGCAAAGACGTAAAGATCGTCACCGGTGATCAGACGGCGGATTTCGGCCGCCTCACCCGGCTGGATCTCGTCGAAGGTCCGGTTGATCATCCGCATGGTTCAAACCTCGGCTTCAGGCTCGGCCGTCTGGCCACGCTTGCGCTTGCCCCCGGCGGCTTTGACCCCTTGTGCCAATGGGTCACTGGTGACGCTGTTCGTCAAGGGCGGCAGGTCAAGCACCTCGCGGAAACGTTGCAGCATCGAAAGGGTACGGGGCGACATTTCCTCGACCACGCCGGGGATGTACTGCACGACCTGAAGCGCAAGCTCGCGGTCTTCCGTGTTGGTCAGCAGCTTTGGCAAGGTCTCGATCGCGCGTTCGGGCTCGAAGGTGGCGATCAGGGTCTGCTGGTGGATGATCATGGCGCGGCGGTCGGCGCCAAGGCTGCGGAAGGGTTCATCCTGGGTCAGCACCTGGGCCGAACGCTCCAGCCGGTCACGCCGCACTTGGCCGCGGTTTTCGGCCAGCAGCACCAGCATCCGGATCACCGCTTCGGGAAAGCCGCCCTGTTCCATCGTCATCAGCGCGGTTGCCACCTCGGGCAGGCCGCGCAGCTCACCGTGGCTTTTCAGGGTGCGGCGCGCCTCATGCGTGCGTCCGAAAGTGCGGGCCAAGGGGCTGCCCCAGATCGAATGGAAGGTCAGTTCGAACATCATGTCGCGGCTGTCGCGCATCAGGTCGATCATGTTTTCCGCCGATTGGACCCAGAACGCCTCGACCGCGAGGAAAGGGTTGGTGGCGGCGGCCTTCTGCCGGTCGGCCTTGATCTTTTCGGCTGCGGTTTCAACGCTGTGCATGGCCGGGTTGCGGCTGGACATCAAGGCGCGGGTCAGCCGCTGGGGGTGCATGGTGCGGCTAAGTTCAGCCCCGCTTTCGGTGACCATCGACTTGATCATCGGGCGAACCAGCGTGTCATACATCTGCGCCTGCACTTCCGACGCGCGGGCCACGGCTGCAAAGGGGCGTTCATCCGCGACGGTGTCATCCAAGGCGCGGATATCGTCCAGCGTGCGTTCGACAAAGCCGACGGTAAAGGACTTGCGGCCGTCTTTTTCGACCACATCCTCAATGCGCATTTCGTACAAGCCGGGGGCCAAGGCCTCGATGGTTTTCAGGGTCGAGGCGACCTCGGAATGTTCCTTTTTGGCAATCTGAGAAGAGACGAAGATCCCCAGATGCCCGACCTGATCATGCACCATATAGATGATGCGCTGCCCACGGACGCGGATTTCATCGACATCGGTATAGGTCTCGGCGACCCAGTTCAGCGCCTGCTTCGGCGGGGTGATGTTGTCGCCATGGCTGGCGAACACGATGATCGGCGCGCGGATCGCCTTGAGGTCGACATGGCGGCCAGGTTCGATCCGGGCTTCGTTCTTGACCAAGCGGTTGCCGACGAACAGCTGTTCGACGATCCATTTGATTTCCGGTTCGGTCAGCAGGAAGAACCCGCCCCACCACTTTTCGAACTCCAGGAAGGTCTCATCGCCCTTGTCGATGTCGCGGAAAAGGTCGGTGTATTTGCGGAAGAGGGTCCGCGCAGGGTTCATCATCTCAAAGTTCTGGACCAGATGCGCGCCGTCGAAGATGCCGCCGCCAAGGTCGGACAGCAGCATCGGGATCCAGGTGCCACCGAGGACCCCGGCATTGTAGCGCATCGGGTTTTCGCCGACCTTGCCCGCCCATGGCGCGACCGGTGCCCCGTTAATCACGATGGGACCGGTAAGGTCAGGGTTGGTCGCCGCAAGCAGCAGCGTCGCCCAGCCGCCCTGGCAGTTGCCGGTGATCACCGGACGCGCGGCGTTGGGATGCAGGCGCATCACCTCACGGACAAAGGCTGCCTCGGCGCGGGTGACATAGGACAGGAACTGGCCCGGCTCGGGCGCGCGGCGGAAGGCGACGAAATAGACCGGATGGCCTTCGCGCAGGGCCACGCCCACCTGACTGTCGGCCTTGAAGCCGCCGATGCCGGGGCCATGGCCTGCGCGCGGGTCGATGATGATGTAGGGGCGGCGGGTCGGGTCGATGGTCACACCCTCGGGCGGGGTGATCTTCAAGAGCATGTAGTTCGACGGATAGGGCATGTCGGCCCCGTCCATCACCACCTCGTAGTCATATATCAGGACCGGCGGGCAACCGGCAGCCTCATGGTCCAGAAAGATGTCGCCACGCTTGCGCAACGTGTCGGCAGTCAGGATCATCCGCTGCCAGGCGTCGCGCACGTATTCGACATAATCCGACCCAAGCCGACCCTCGGTCTGGGCGCTGCGCAGATCTTCGATCAGCTCGTTGGCTTTTTCCAACGTTTCCTCGGCGCGGCGGGAATGGGTTTCGGTGATCCGGGCCGACTGGCGCTGCGCCGCCGTGGTCAAGATGTTGAAGGTGGCAGAGCCGGCCTCGATCTCAGCCTCGGCGGTTTGCATGGTGTTGCGCATGGCGGCCAGGATGTCGCCCTCAACCGGGGAAATCTGCGGCTGGCGGGCGGGATCGAAAAGATCGAAGACATTGGCCATGCTGGGTCCCCCTTCAGGCGGTGATCGAAAAACCGCCGTCGATGTCATGGACACCGCCGGTCAGGTTGCGAGCCTCGGCCGAAGCAAGGAAGGCGGCCATCGCCCCCACATCCTCGATCGTGGCCAGTTGGTGAGTGGGCGTCCGCGCAGCGGCGGCGGCGAGCAGATCGTCAAAATGGTCGATGCCGCTGGCCGCACGGGTCTTGAGCGGCCCCGGCGACAGGGCATGCACGCGGATGCCCTTGGTCCCCAGTTCCGCGGCGGCATAGCGCACCGAGCTTTCCAGCGCGGCCTTGACCGGCCCCATCATGTTGTAATGCCGCACCACGCGGGAGGAGCCGAAAAAGCTGACCGACAGACAGGTGCCGCCATCGGCCATCAGGGGTTCGGACAGGCGGATCATCCGCAGAAAGGAATGGACCGAGATATCCATGGCCAAGCCAAACCCTTCGGGCGAACAATCCACCACCCGGCCATGCAGATCGTCCTTCGGTGCAAAGGCAATCGAATGGACCAGCGTGTCAAGCCGACCCCAGGTCGCGGCAACGGTGGCGAAAACTTCCTCAAGCTGGCCGGGGATCGCCACGTCCAGCGGCAGCATCACCTCGGCCCCCAGGCGTTCGGCAAGGGGGCGGACAAAGGGTTCGGCCTTGGCGTTCAGCCAGGTCACCGCCAGATCGGCCCCTTGCGCGCGCAGGGCCTGTGCCACGCCCCAGGCAATCGAACTTTCGTTCGCGATGCCGACCACCAGCGCCTTTTGTCCGTGCAGGGAAAACATTGCGGGTCACTTTCACCAAAGCCAGTTTCAGCATCACGGTGTCTTGGTCATATTGCGCCGACTTGGCACCAGCATGACAGTTTCATTGCACGGCGATGGTCTTTGCCGGCGCGGGCGCTATTATGCTTGGGAGTGGCGATCCGACGCACCGCCCGCAGCGGGACCAAAGCCTTGATGACTGCCAGCCACACTTTTCCTTTGGTGTTGCCGATCGCCGGCATGACCTGTGCAGCTTGCCTTGGGCGGGTGGAACGGGCCCTGGCGGCGGTGCCTGGCGTCACCGGGGCAAGCGTCAATCTGGTGACCGGGCGGGCCGATGTGACCGGGGCGGCCAGCGCCTCCAGCCTGATCGCCGCGGTAAAGCGGGCGGGCTATGCGGTGACGGTGCCCGTGCAGGACATCCTTTTGCCCGGGTTGACCACCATCGCATCGGTGGCGCGGATCGAACAGGCGCTGGCCCTGGTGCCGGGGGTCACGGCGGTTTCGGTCAACCTGGCGATGGAACAGGCGCGGGTCAGCGGCTTTGCCCCGACCGAGGCGGTGCTGGCGGCCTTGCACCCGCTTGGCCTTGCCGGACAGCCGACCGGCTCTGGCGGCGCGGATCGGGCTGCAGGCCAGCGCGCCGCCGAGACTGCAACGCTGCGCCGCGACCTGATCCGGGCAGCCGCCCTGACCCTGCCGGTCTTTGTGCTGGAAATGGGAGGACATCTGGTTCCGGCCTTTCACCATTGGCTTTACGGGCTGATCGGCCAGCAAACCGCCTGGCTGGTCCAACTTGCCCTGACCGCGCTGGTGCTGGCCTGGCCCGGCCGGCGCTTTTTTGCCAAGGGTGTGCCGGCGCTGCTGCGTGGCACGCCCGACATGTCGTCGCTGGTCGCGCTGGGTGCAGGGGCGGCCTTTGGCTATTCGGCGCTGGCCACCCTCGCGCCGTCCGTGCTGCCCTCGGGGACAGTGGCCGTCTATTTCGAGGCGGCGGCGATGATCGTCACCCTGATCCTGCTGGGGCGCCTGCTGGAGGCGCGGGCGCGCGGCCACACCTCGCGCGCCATCGAACGGCTGGTTACCTTGCAGCCAGCCACGGCCCTGCTGCATCGAGACGGCACGGTGGTCGAGGTGGCGCTGGCCGATCTGCGGCCCGACGATCTGGTGGATCTGCGCCCCGGCAGTCGGGTGCCGGTCGATGGCAGCGTGGTCGCCGGCTCCGGCTGGATCGACGAGGCGATGGTCACCGGTGAACCGATGCCCGTCGAAAAAACCGTCGGGATGCTGGTGATCGGCGGCACGGTCAACCAAACCGGCACCCTGACGCTAAAGGTGACCGCAACCGGCGCTGACACGATGCTGGCGCGAATCATCCGCGCGGTCGAGGCGGCGCAAGGGGGCAAGCTGCCGATCCAGGCGCTGGTCGACCGGGTGACGCTGTGGTTCGTGCCGGGGGTGCTGGCGCTGTCGGTCTTGACCTTCGGGCTGTGGCTTGCCTTTGCCCCGCCCCCCGCGCTGCCGCTGGCCCTGGTCAACGCAGTTGCCGTGCTGATCATCGCTTGCCCCTGCGCCATGGGGTTGGCCACACCGGTTTCGGTCCTGGTCGGCACCGGGCGGGGGGCGGAACTGGGGGTGCTGTTTCGCAAGGGCGAGGCGCTGCAAGCCCTGCAAGGCATCCGGGTCGTGGCCCTGGACAAGACTGGTACCCTGACCGAGGGGCGACCGAGCCTGACCGGCTTCTTTCCGGTTCCCGGCGAAACGCGCGAGGCGCTCTTGCCGCTGTTGGCTGCGGTCGAAAGCTGGTCCGAACATCCCATCGCCCGCGCCATTGTGGCCTCTGCTGGCCCTGAGCTGCCCGTGGCCGAGGCCGTCCGCGCCCGTCCCGGTCACGGGGTCGAGGGGCGGGTGGCCGGGCATGACATCGTCCTTGGTGCCGCGCGTGACATGGCGGCGCGCGGGATCGACATTGCGGCCCTGGCCGATCTGGCCGCGCGCCTGGCCGATCAGGGGGAAACCCCGGTCTATGCTGCCCGCGACGGCCGGCTTGCCGCACTTCTGACGGTGACCGATCCGATCAAACCCTCAACCCCAGCAGCACTTGCCGCCTTGCGCAGCGAGGGCCTGCGGCTGGCGATGATCACCGGTGACGATGCCCGCACGGCGCGGCGGATCGCGGCGCACCTCGGGATCGAGACGGTGGTGGCCGAGGTCACCCCTGAAGGCAAGGTCGCCGCAGTTGAGGAACTGAAGCGGCTGGGCAAGCTTGCCTTCGTCGGCGACGGGATCAACGATGCCCCGGCCCTGGCGGCCGCCGACGTGGGCGTGGCGATGGGCACCGGCACCGACGTCGCGATTGAAGCCGCCGACGTGGTGCTGGTGTCGGGCCGGCTGCCCGCGCTGGCCGATGCGGTGGCCCTGTCGCGCGCGACCTTGGCCAACATCCGGCAGAACCTGTTCTGGGCCTTTGCCTATAACGCGGCGCTGATCCCCGTGGCAGCCGGGGCGCTTTACCCCGGCTTCGGACTTTTGCTTTCGCCGGTGCTCGCTGCCGGAGCGATGGCGTTGTCGTCAGTTTTCGTGGTGACGAACGCGCTGCGGCTTAGGCGGTTTCGCGCGGGGTCTAGCGGTCAGACGTTCGACCAGCCGCCGTCGATCACATGCGCAACCCCGGTGGTAAAGCCCGACTCGTCGCTGGCAAGATAAACCACCAGGGCCGCGATCTCTTCGGCGCTGGCAATCCGGCCCATCGGCTGTCGTGCGACAAAGGCCTGCCTGGCGGCCTCGTAATCGCCCGTGGCCCGCATCCGGTCCTGCAGCGACGGGCTGTCCACCGTGCCCGGGCAGATCGCGTTGCAGCGGATGCCTTTGGTCACAAAATCCGCCGCGATCGCCTTGGTCAGGCCGATCACCCCGGCCTTGGTGACCCCATAGACGAACCGGTTCGGTGCAGCGATGATCGACCCTACCGCCGAGGCCATGTTGACGATGTTGCCCTGCCCGCGCGCAAGCATCCCCGGCAGCACTGCTTTGCACATCCGGTACATCGAGCTTAGGTTCAGATCGATGCTGCTGGCCCAGCCAGCCTCGTCACAGTCCAGGATCGAACCATGCGCGACAAAACCGGCGCAGTTGAACAGCACATCCGGCGTGCCGATGGCATCAAAGGTCGCGGCAATCGCGTCAGGCTCGCGCACATTCAGGACCCGGGTCTGCAGGCCAGCGTCCCCCAAGGCCGCCAGCGCCGCCGCGTTGACATCGGTGGCGATCACCCTGGCACCTTCGCGCGCCATGGCCAGCGCCGAGGCCCGCCCGATCCCCTGCCCCGCCGCCGTCACCAGCACCGTCTTGCCGTCCATCCGTCCCATGCGGTTTCTCCCTGAATTGTTGCTCTGCACTTTTGCGACAGGATATCCAGCGCGGCGCGTTTGCCAAACTTGGACAACGCCAAAGGTTTCAGGCCTTGAAGCCCGGTCCCTGCGACCAGGCCCAAGCGTCTTCGATCATGTGCCGCAGGACCGATCGCTCGGGCTCCCAGCCAAGCTCGATCCGGGCGCGGTTTGACGCGCAAGTCAGCACGGCTGCATCCCCAGAGCGCCGCTCACCCATGACCACCGGGACATCACGGTTGGTCACCACCCGCGCGGCCGCGATCACCTCATGCACCGAAAACCCCTGTCCGGTTCCAAGGCAGAACACCCGGTCACCGCGCCCCTCTTGCAGCCACCGCAGGCCCAACACATGGGCGGCCGCAAGGTCCGACACATGCACGTAATCGCGCACACAGGTGCCATCGACAGTCGGATAATCGGTGCCAAACACCGTCAAGGCTTGGCGCTTGCCGGCAATGGCATCCAGCACCAGTGGGACAAGATGGGTTTCCGGCAGGTGCTGTTCGCCAACATCCCCCTCTGGGTCAGCACCCGCCACGTTGAAATACCTGAAGATGACATGCGCAATCCCATGGGTCTTGCCAAAATCGCGCAGCATTTGTTCAATCGCAAGCTTGGAGCCACCATAAGCATTCATCGGGTACTGCGGCGTATCTTCGGTCAGCAGCACCCCATCCTGATCGCCATAGGTTGCGCAGGTCGATGACAGGACAAAATTCCGGACGCCGGTCTTGGCGCAGGCCTCCAGAAGGTTCAAGGTTCCGCCGATATTGTCGCGCCAATATCGGCCCGCTTGGGCGACCGACTCGCCGACCAGAGACAGCGCCGCGAAATGCATCACAGCAACCGGTCGATGCGCCTCGATCGCCGTCTGGATGGCCAGGCGGTCCATCAGGTCACCCTGCACCAGCGGTCCCCATTTCACCGCGTCGCCCCATCCGGTCGAGAGGTTGTCAAAGCTTACTGGCAGATACCCCGCCCTTGCCAGGGCCTTGCAGGCGTGCGCGCCAATGTAGCCCGCCCCGCCCGTGACGAGAACTTTTTCCGCCATGTCACCCCCCAAGCGCACCCGTCCGTTCCCTTACAGGAACACGATGTCATCCGCAGGCAGTGATGGCGCAAAAAGGCCGGAAATGTCCAGCCTATCCCCATTCGGCCGGATCAGGCTCAGCCCGGTCGTGCTGGACAGAGCCCCCGCCAGCAAGGCGTCGATGTCCTTGGCTTGCGCATCGCCAAAGACGGTGTCGTTCAGGTTCGACCCTTCGACTTCCGCGACGCCAAGATAGACATCTCCGGCAGCCTGTCCGATATTGGCGGGCGTGGTTGCCGGATCGACCAGCACACCAGACCCGGATTGCCGATAGGTTGCGCGGACCCTGCCCGCCCCACCGACACGCGTGTCGGCACCCGATCCGCCGTTCAGATTGTCGGTCTCTGCTCCTTCGAACAGCGCGTCGTCTCCGCCAGACCCGACGATCTGATCGCCGCCATCCCCGCCTTCCCGACGGTTGGCAAAGCTGTCCCCGGTCAATTGGTCCGAGAACCCGGAGCCGATCACCTGTTCGATGGACCGATAGGTTTGCCCGGCGGCAATCCCGGTGTTTTGCGCCGGGGCCTGCAGGTTCAGGCGCACGGCGCCGGTTGCAGTTGCCACAATCGTCAGGGCGGCAAGCGCATGGATCGACAAGATGTCCAGCGTTGCCGGGGCCGGCAGCACCGCCCCCGGGGCCAGCTGTTTCTGGTCCACCACGACCATCGCGCCATCCGCGTCCAACGCCAGAATGCCGCCGCCGGCGCGGGTGGCGGAATAAAGCAGCGTCGGGCCGCCCTGAACGACCCGTTTCAGATCATTGACACCCGAAACAAGGTTCAACGGCCCAGCTTTTAACGTCTCGACCACTTGCAAGGTATGCACCCCAAGCCCCGCCAACACCCATTTACCCACGGCAAGGTTTGGCGGAACGCGCTCAGGCTTGGGTCAAGACTTTGCAGCAGAATTGGGGCGCTTGCCGGGGGTTTTCGGCAAAGTCAGGCGACCCGACGTGCAACCGGCGTCAGCGCCCGACGCCGACATAGCGGGAAAAGCCCGCCGCGCGCACTTCTTCGGGATCGTAGACGTTGCGCAGATCGGCCATCTGCGGTGTCGCCATCTTTCGGGCAAGCTTGGCCAGGTCCAGACCGCGAAACTCGTTCCACTCGGTCAGCATCACGACAACCTCTGCGCCGCTGGCAGCCTGGTAGGGGGTCTCGACCCATTTGACGCCAGGCAAAAGGGCTTCGCCTTCATGCCGGCCCTGCGGGTCGCTGACTCGCACCCGCGCGCCGGCACCAACTAGCGCCGGCACGATCGTCAGCGAAGGGGCGTCGCGCATGTCATCGGTGTTGGGCTTGAAGGTCACGCCCAGAATGGCAATCGTCTTGTCGCGCACCGACCCGTCGCAAACGTCCAGGATCTTGTCGATCATGCGGCGCTTGACCTCTTCGTTGACCTTGATCACGGTCTCGACGATCTGCATGGGCGCGGCATGGTCCTGGCCGATCCTTGCCAGGGCCATGGTGTCTTTCGGAAAACAGCTGCCGCCATAGCCGGGTCCGGCGTGCAGGAACTTGTCGCCGATCCGCCCGTCCATGCCCATGCCCTTGGACACCGCCTTCACGTCCGCGCCAACCTTTTCGCACAGGGCGGCAATTTCGTTGATGAAGGTGATCTTGGTGGCCAGAAAGGCGTTGGCGGCGTATTTGATCATCTCGGCGCTTTCAAGGCCGGTGTAGACCATCGGGAACTCGCGCAACGACAGCGGGCGGTAAAGCTCGGCCATGACCTTTTTCGCTTTCTTGGATTCCACGCCGACCACCACCCGGTCAGGATGCATGAAGTCGTCGATCGCCGCCCCTTCGCGCAGGAATTCCGGATTCGAAGCGATGTCGAAATCGGCCTTGGGGTTCGCGGCGCGGATTGCCTCGGCAACCGCGCGATTGGTGCCGACCGGAACCGTTGATTTTGTCACCACCACGGCATAGCCGGTCAGCGCGCGGGCAATTTCCTGTGCGGCGGCCATCACATAGGTCAGATCGGCATGTCCGTCACCGCGCCGGGTCGGGGTGCCGACCGCGATAAAGACGGCGTCCACACCGTCAACCGCAGCCGCCAGATCGGTAGTAAAGGTCAGCCGGCCGGCGGCGGTATTCTTGGCCAACAGCGCCTCCAGCCCCGGCTCGAAGATCGGCGCTTCACCGGCCTGGAGCCGCGCGATTTTGGCTGCATCCTTGTCAACGCAAACGACCTTGTGGCCAAAGTCCGAAAAGCAGGTTCCCGAGACTAGGCCGACATAGCCCGTGCCGATCATCGCGATACGCATTTCCAACACTCCCCAAGCACCTGTATGTTGTCTAGGCAGGCGAGCCGGGGCTGTCAAACACCGTTCGTGCTGACCAGTGGGACAAAGGCTGCGCCAGACGCCAGTCCCGGGGCGTCTGGCGCGGACTGGCCGCTGTCAGGGGCGCTCTGGTTTTGGAAAGCGGGCCTTGACCTCGGCGACCTTGGCCAGCCAGTCGTCCTTGGTCGCTTCCTCGCGCTGCCATTGAAAGAAGTAGGGGTCTGCTTCCAGGGCCAAGGCGGCGCGCACGGCAAAGTTGCGCGCGTCAAGCGCCGCCTGGTAGTCCTCCTCTGCCCGCGCCGCGAGGTCTGCCGCGGTTGGCTCCTTGTCGGTCCAAAGTACCTTGCCCATCTGGTCACCTTCCATTGAACAGCTGTTCCACCCAGAAATAGTCAAAATATGCCGGGGTGATCGCGGCCGTCCCTACGCTGCGGACGATCCACAGGCTGTAGGTGGTTTCGCGACCAGCCCCGACAGGAATGTTGGTCGCAATGGTCGCCACCAAGATGTCATCGATGAAGAACAGCGCCTCGGTGCCGGTAGCGTTGACCTCGATACGCATCCGGTAGGTCGTTGCGGCAGCGACGCTTACCCCGGTGTCTACGGCCGTCTCTACGCTGTCGGCGCGGCTAACCGCTTGCCATCGGCCACCATTCACGCCGTGGGTATAGCGAAAGAACGCCCCATCGGTGCCGTCGCCAGTAAGCGAATCACCGAACCCGACGCGCCAAGTATAGGTGGTGGTTGCATCGGACAGGACGCCACAGCGCAGCCTGGCCCCCGCCCGGGTCGCGCCCAGGTCAAAGCGCAGGTTGTTGGTCACATGACCGCCGACACCAACCCGGCCCGTCGCGGTCGTCCCCAGCGCCGCCGCTGCCCAGCCCATGCCGCCATCTTGTGGCGTTGTTGCCGACCAACCCGAGCTGGAACCGGCGTTGCTGAACACGAAGTCCGAAGTGCTTACCGCGCCCGCAAAATCGGTAAAGGCGAAAAACCGCACGGGCCCGGCCTCTGGCGCAAGGGCCAGCCCCGGAGTGGTGATGTCTGCCAGGGGCAGCACTGTACCGCTGCCCGCGTCGTTGGTGATCGTGCGTGTTGCCGCATCATAGCCAAGGTTCGCGCCCCCCCCAAGATCGGATATCAGGGCCTTTTTCAACGCCCCGGCATCACTTGTGTCGCTGACCAGAATGAAATCCGCCGCATCCGGGGTCACCGTGGCCTTTGCAGTGACCGCCCCGGCGTCGATCGTCCACGTGGTCCCCCCGGCCGACACGGTGATGTCGCCCTTGTCACCATCGCTGATGCCACCGCCACCGCCACCGCCCAGCGCAAAGACCGCACCGGCGCTTTTCACCTTGACCTCACCCGAGGTGGTGTTCAGCCAAAGCGTCCCGTTCCCCGGTGCCGCAGGGTCAGCCGCCTGCCCCCCCAGCAGAACCGGCTGCGGCAGCGTCACCGAGCCCGTGGTCGCGTCGGCCTGCAGCGCCGTGGCAAAGCTGGCCCCGTCGGCACTGACCTTGATCGCAAAGGCATCCGACCCCGCTGTCCCCATCTCGGCCCGCCCCGAGAACCCGGTCTGGAACAAAAGGCTGGCGGTGTCTGTTGCTGCGGCCTTGTTCAGCTTGAGTTGATGCCCGGCACCGGCATGGTTCAAAAGCGTCGCGGGCGCTGCGACCGCCAGCCGATTGGTGGCATCGGCCGTGGCCGATATGCCAAGCTGCGTCACCGTGAGCGGCTTTTCGGCGGGCGTCTGCCAGGCCAGACCATCGTATACCGCCGCTTGCCCCTCGGTCAGCACCTGCGCCTGCCACCCCGGCAGGGCCTCAGTGAATTGCCAGCCAGTCTCGGCATAAAGCGCGATCTTGCCCGACTGCCCGACCCAGGCGCCGGTCGCCCCGGCCGCCACGATATGGCGGTCACCAAGCGTCGGCAGCGCGGGCGGGTTGGTCAACGTCCGGCTGATCACGGCCAGTTGCACGATGAGGTCAAGCTGGGCCAATGCCTCATTGTGGGTGACGTGCTTTTGCGCCTGTGCCGGGAGGATCAGGGGCAGCGACAGGATTGTCGTATCATCGGGCATGTACACCTCCGCGGGATCGCCGTTGCCCGGCAACCCTTAGGCAAAGGCTCTCACCAGAGACTGAGCGAAGCGTTCGCTGCCCGACGGTCAGATGCAACATCCCCGCGACGCGGTCGCGTAGGGTGGGCAATATTGCCCACCCTACCTTGGGGTCATATCTCGACATCGGGCAGTTTCGGCCCGTCCTTGCCCGCACGTCGACTTTCTACCCAGGTGTTGACGCTGATCGCCAGGATGATCAGCGCACCGCCGCCGATCACCCAAACCTCCATCGGTTCGCCAAAGGCAAGCGCCCCAAGCAGCGCCGCCCAGATCAGCTGCAGGAACGTGACCGGTTGCGTGACACCCAAAGGCGCGGCCCGGAACGCCCGCGCCATCGCATAGTGCCCGCCCGTTGCCAGCACGGCGACACCCGCCAGCCAGCCCAGCTGATCCGCCCCCACCGGCCGCCAGTTGGCCAAAGCCAGCGGCAAAAGCCCCAGCGTGACCGTCACCGACAACAACGCCACGATGGCCGCGGCCGGAACCAGCAGGCTCAACCGCTTGGCCAAGATGTAGCTTGAGGCAAAGAGCACCGTTGCCGCCAGTTGCGACAGATGCCCCGGACTGACCTCGCGCAGGCCAGGGCGGAGCACGATCAGCCCGCCAATCAGCGCCACCACCACGGCACCCACCCGCCGTGTGCCAAGACCTTCGCCCAGCAACAGCCCGCCGATCACCAGAACCAGCACCGGCCCCAGAAAGCCGATCGCCGCCATCTCGGCCACCGGGACCCGTGCCATCGCGAAAAACCAGAAGACCACTGCCGCCACATGCAGCGCTCCACGTCCCAGGACCATCTGCCAGACCACTGCCGGGAAGGTCACGCTGCGCAGGCTCCACAGCACCGGGCTGAGCAGCAGAAGGCCAAAGCCAAAGCGGATGAACGCGCCTTGCGCCGCGGGCAGATCGGGTCCCAGATGCCGCACGATGCCGTTCACGCCGACAAAGGCCAGCCCGGCGGCTGCCATCCAAAGGGCCCCTTCCAGGGGGCGACCAAGATCGCTTGGTTGACGCACGGGCGCAACAAATCCGATGCGTCAGCCCAGCGCAAGTCCCGCCGCGATGGCCCACATCGTCAGGCCCACCGCCACCTCCAGCCAGACCCAGGCCGACGGGCGGGCGAAGACCGGGGCCAGCGCCCGCGCGCCAAAGCCAAGCGCGCTGAAGAAACTGAGCGACCCAAGGCCTGCCGCCACCCCGAAGGCAAGCTGATGCGGCGCGTATTGCGCCGAGATCGACCCGATCAACACCACGGTATCCAGATACACATGCGGGTTGGCCCAGGTGAGCAAAAGGCAAGTCCCCAGCACCTGACGCAGGGGTACCGCGCTTGCCGCCGAGGGCTGCAGCGCCGCGCCCCCGCGCAAGGCGGCGCGGAACCGCAAGCCACCATAGACCAGCAAAAAAGCCACCCCCAGCCAGCGCATCGCCTCGCCGAACCAGGGCCAGACACTGCTGATCGCGCCGAACCCCGCCACCCCAGCCCCGATCAACGCCGCATCCGACAGCGCGCAAACCGCGACCACCGCCGCGACATGTTCGCGCCGCAGGCCCTGGCGCAGGACAAAGGCGTTCTGCGCCCCGATCGCCAGGATCAGGCTGACCGCCACCAGATAGCCCTGAACCGCTGCCTCAAGCATCGCTCAGCGCCTGCAAGGCTGCCACCGCGTCGAACCTTTGGTCCCAGGCGACAAAGATATGGTCGTGATGGAACCCGGCGATCACATTGGCGCTGATCCCCTTTGCCGCCAGAGCCGAGGCAAGGGCCGCCGTCAGACCAACCGCAGCCAGATCGCTGTGGACGGTCAGGCTGATCCGCGCCCAGGGACCGACCAGCGCGGCGGGTGCAAGGCCAAGTCCGGCCAGCGCCTCCCATTCCGCAATCAGGGTCTGCCCCTCGGCCTCGGCGACGGTTGCGAAGGGTGTAAAGGGCAGCGGGCCGGCATGCACCGCATAACCATAGGGCAACGCGGCCAGAACCGGCTCCATGTCGCGCAGCAACACTGCCAGATCGCGTTCGGCCATCCCTGCCCCCCAAGGCGAACCTGTCCTGGCCCGAAGGCTTATTCGAGCTGGGCCGCGACATCCTCGGGGATGTCGAAGTTGTGGGTGACGGTCTGCACGTCGTCATCCTCTTCCAGCAGGTCGATCAGCCGCATCAGCTTTTCTGCGGTTTCCAGATCAACCTCGGTGCGGGTCTGCGGACGCCAGATGATCTTGGATTCGGTGGATTCGCCCAAGGCTTTTTCCAGCGCGTCCGAAACTTCGGACAGGCTTTCGACCGGGCAAGTGATCCAGTGGCCGTCCTCGTCGCTTTCGGCATCTTCGGCCCCGGCGTCAAGTGCTGCCATCATCACGTCATCGGCCGACCCGGCGCTGGCGGGATACGAGATCTCGCCCACCCGGTCAAAGCTGTGCGAAACCGACCCGGTGGTGCCCAGATTGCCACCGCATTTCGAGAAATAGCTCCGCACGTTCGAGGCCGTGCGGTTCAGGTTGTCGGTCATCGCCTCGACGATGATCGCGATGCCGTTGGCACCATAGCCTTCATAGCGGATCTCGGTGTAGTCGGCGCTGTCGCCCATCTGGGATTTCTTGATCGCGCGGTCGATCACGTCCTTGGGCATCGACACGGCCTTGGCCGCCTTGACCGCAAGGCGCAGACGCGGGTTCATGTCTACATCGGGCATGCCCATCTTTGCCGCCACGGTGATTTCCTTGGCCAGCTTGGAAAACATCTTGGAGCGCAGCTTGTCCTGCTTGCCCTTCCTATGCTGGATGTTTGCCCATTTCGAATGGCCTGCCATGACCTGAAACTCCGCCTCTTTGGTGCTGGCGTCCTCTATACCCTTGGCCGGGTCAAGAGCAACCCCATGCTCCTCGTTCGACATCGTCTCCTCGTCGCGGCACCAGGCCCGCGACGAGTGACGAAGTCATCGAGGAGCAGCCCCGCGCGACCAGCGTCCCCGGACGGCGCCGAACCCAGCCTCACAGCGGCCAGATCACCGGGATCAGCAGCGCCGAGACCAGCATCACGATGATGTTCAGCGGCAACCCGACCTTGGTGAAATCCGTGAACCGGTAGCCGCCGGGCCCGTAGACCATCATGTTGGTCTGGTACCCAACCGGGGTCGCAAAGGCCAAGGTGGCCGAGAACATCACCGCCACCACGAAGGGGCGCGGGTCGTGGCCCAGCTTTTCGGCAAGCTCGATGGCGATGGGGGTGTAGATCACGGCGACTGCGTTGTTGGACAGAAACTCGGTCAGCACGAGGCCGATGAAATAGACGGCGAGGATCACCGCGAACGGCCCCAACCCCTCCAAGAGCGGGGCAAGGGTGGTAACGATGATCGCCACAGCGCCGGATTGGTCCAGACCCGCCCCCACCGCCAGCATGGCGAAGATCATCGCGAGAAGCCTGCCATCGACAAAGCCGAAGGCCTCGTCGCTGTCCACACAGCGGGTGACCAGGATCACCGCCACAGCCAAAAGCGCCAGCGGCAGGATCGGGGCCACATCCAGCGCCGACAACAGCACGATCAGCCCCAGCGCCAAGAGCGCAATGGGCGCGCGGTCGCGCCGGAACGCCTTGATCGAGGGGCGGCTGATGTCCACCAGGTCCATGTCGGCGGCCAGGCGCTGGATATCCTCGATCGCGCCTTCCAAAAGGAGCGTATCGCCCACCCGCACCACCAGATCGTCCAGTTGCCGGCCGATGTTCTGGTTGCGGCGGTGCACCGCCAACACATAGACCCCATAGCGCCGCCGCAGGCGCAGATCGCCCAGGCGCTGGCTTTCCATCCGGCAACCAGGGCCGATCAATACCTCGACCGTCTCGGTCTTGACCGACGACAGCTTGTCGACCAGATGCACGTCCTTCCTTGCGTGCAGCCCCATCAGTTCGGTCATCGCGGTGCGCAGCACCACCCGGTCACCGGCCTGCAGCACCACCGGGGCAAGGTCACGGCGCAAGGACGCATCGCCGCGCAGCACATCGATCACCCGCACCCCGTCACGCTTGAAAAGATCAATGCCCATGACCGCCTGCCCGATGAGTGAGCTGTCCTCGGGCACCGCGACCTCGGTAAAGAACTTCATCTTGCGCCGGTCATTCAGCAACACCCCCATCGACTGCCGCACCGGCAGCAATCGGTTGCCGAAAAGCGCGAGGAACAGCCCCCCCGCAATGGTGACCGCGATGCCCAGGGGCGCGATCTCAAACAGGCTGAAATGCGCGAGCCCCTGTTCGGCGGCGACCCCATCGACCAGAATGTTGGTGGAGGTTCCGATCAGCGTCATCATGCCGCCAAGGACGGTCATGTAACTGAGCGGGATCAACAGCTTGGAGGGTGCTGTGCCCAGCTTGATCGCCAGCTGGATGATCACCGGGATCATCACCGCCACCAAGGGCGTATTGTTCATGAAGGCCGAAGCGACGGCAATCACCGCGAATAGGGCCAGGATCGTCGTCTTGGGCCGGTCGCCGACATGCCGCTCGGCCGCGGCGATGACCATTTCGACCGCACCGGTCCGCACCATGCCACCCATGACCAGAAACATCAGCGCGATGGTCCAGGGCGCGGGGTTGGACAGAACCGCGCTCGCCTCGGCCACAGGCAGGATGCCCAAAACCAGCATCGCCACCGCGCCCGCAATGGCGGTAACCTCGACCGGGATCCGCTCCATGACGAACAGGGTGAACATCACCGCGAGGATCGCCAGGGCAACCCAGGGCTGCACCTCTGCCGGAACCGCATAGCCGAACATCAGGCCTCCTTCGGGGTGGCTTTCGGGCGTACCAATGCCACACCGGCCAGCATGACCACAAGCGCCAGCCAGACCAGGGGCGAAAACCGTTCACCCAACAGAGCCATTGCCCAGAAAACACCCGATCCGGTGACGAAATAGGAAGTTTGTGCCGCGAAAACCGCCCCGGCCTGGCCGTTCAGCCAGACATAGCCCGCGTAAAGCAGCGCATGCAGGCTGCATGCGATCACCAGCGCGCCTTCGGCCCGACCCAGGGGCCAGGGGCTGAACATCTGCCCCTGCGCCAGCGCCACCGGCAAGGTGACGGCTGCCGCAATCAGGCTGGCCCAGAACATCGTCTCGACCGGGTCCATGCCAAAGGTGCCCCAGCGCGCGACGATATTCCCCTCAAGCGCGTAAAGCAGCGGCCCCAGCAGCGCCACCGGCACCCAGACCGCCAAAGCGGGATCGGGCAGGCTGGCACCCGGCAAGACGATCAGCCCCACGCCTGCCAACCCGCACAACAGCCCGATCAGGCGCTGCGGCGAAAAGCGGTCCATGCCCAGCGCCATCGCCATCGGAAAGGACAAAAGCGGGATGGTCGAAATCAGGATCGACATGATCCCCGCCGGCAGATGCGCGACCGAGGTGTAGAACGTGAAGGTCGGCAGCACCGTGCCCACCAGCGCGATCACCCCGGCAAAGCCCAGCCGCACCGGTGAGGGTCGCAGCCCCCGACGCCGCACCAGCATCACCGTGCCCAGCACCGCGACCCCGATCACGCCCTGCCAAAAGATCAACGCAAAGACCCCATGCCCGGTCGAAGCGGCGATCTTGCCAAGGGACTGCGTGCTGCCCCAGCCGATGCCCAGGACCAGCACCACCGCAACGTAAAACAGCCGCGAGGTCATGGCACCGCTTCTTGCAACCGCCCGCCAACCCGGATCATCCGCACCTTGGTGGCCAGGCCGGTCTTGTCATCGGTCTCGACATAGACCCCCGACAGGGTTGCCGGACCCGAGGCTGGCTCGAACCGGGATTTTGCCATGCCGGTCAGAAAGCGGCGCAACGGCTCCAGCTTTTCCATGCCGATCACACTGTCATAGTCGCCGCACATGCCCGCATCGGTCTGGTAGGCGGTGCCCTTGGTCAGGATCATCGCATCACCGGTCGGCACATGGGTATGGGTTCCCACCACCAGGCTGGCCATCCCGTCGCACCAATGCCCGGTCGCCATCTTCTCGGATGTCGCCTCGGCATGAATATCCACGATCGCCGCCTGCACGACACCGCCCAGGGTATGGGCCTTCAGCACCGATTCCAACGCGCTGAACGGATCATCAAAGGGCCGCTTCATGAAGACCTGCCCCAAAGCCTGGGTCACCAGCACCCGGCGGCCTTGCGTCGCCTCGAACACCCGAAACCCCTTGCCGGGTGCCACCTTGGAAAAGTTCAAAGGCCGGATCACCCGGGGTTCAGTCTCGATAAAGCTGAGCATGTCCTTTTGGTCAAAGGCATGGTCACCCAGCGTCAGACAATCCGCGCCCGCCGCCAGCAACTCCTTGGCATGGTCGCCGGTCAGGCCAGCACCCTGGCTCGCGTTCTCACCGTTCACCACGACGAAATCGAGGCCCCAGGCCGCGCGCAGGCCCGGCAACCGCTCGGTCACCGCCGCCCGGCCAGACCGGCCCATCACATCGCCAAGGAAAAGCAATCGCATCCCGCTGGCTTAGGGGCGGTCCCCCGCGCGGGCAAGCGCATATGCCGCCGCGACCAAAATTTTTCGCCGAAAAATTTTGGACTCCCCGTCTCGGCTGTGTTGCTTGCGCCAAACCTCCCCTCCGCCCTATGTCTTTGCCCATGACGCCGCTTCCCCCCGCCCTGACCGCATGGTTCGCCACCAAGGGCTGGGACCTGCATCCCCACCAGCGCGACATGCTGGCGCGGGCGCAGGCTTCGGCGACACTCCTCATCGCGCCCACCGGCGGCGGCAAGACGCTTGCCGGGTTCCTGCCCACCCTGGCTGAGCTTGGGCCAAACCCACCGCCCGGCCTGCACACCCTCTATATCTCACCGCTCAAGGCCCTGACCGCCGACATCCGCCGCAACCTGACCACCCCGATCGAAGGCGCGGGCCTGCGCATCAGGGTCGAAGATCGCACCGGCGACACCACCTATACCCAGCGCCGCAAACAGCGGGCCGATCCGCCGCATATCCTGCTGACCACGCCGGAATCCCTCGCGCTTCTGCTCAGCTACGAAGACGCGCCACGGATCTTTCGGGGCCTGCAACGGGTGATCATCGACGAGATTCACGCGCTGGCCGAAAGCAAACGCGGCGACCAGCTGGTGCTGCAAATCGCGCGGTTGCAAACGCTCAACCCCGGCCTCCGCCGCGTCGGTCTGTCGGCCACGGTGGAAAACCCAGCAACCCTCGCGCGCTTTTTGGCCCCGGACACGGGCATCTTGCAGGCCGACCCCGGCCCCGATCCCGATATCGCCATGCTGGACACCGACGACGCCCCCCCATGGAGCGGCGGTGGCGGGCGCTATGCCATCCCGGCCATCCTGAACGAGGTCACCCGCCACCGCACCACGCTCATTTTCCACAACACCCGCGCGCAGGCGGAACTTTTCTTCCACGACCTCTGGCTCGCCAACACCGACAGCCTGCCCATCGGCATCCACCACGGCAGTCTGTCGCGTGAACAACGGGACCGCGTGGAACAGGCGATGACCCACGGCGCGCTCCGGGCGGTGGTCTGCACCGGATCGCTGGACCTTGGGCTTGACTGGGGCGATGTGGACCTGGTGATCCAGGTTGGCGCGCCCAAGAACGTCAAGCGCCTGGTGCAACGCATTGGACGCGCCAACCACCGCTACAACGCCCCGTCAAAGGCGCTTTTGGTGCCCGCGAACCGGTTCGAAGTGGTGGAATGTCAGGCCGCGCTTGACGCGGTCCGCGCCCACCGGCTGGACGGCGAACCGCGCGGCCCCGGCCCAAGGGATGTCCTTTGCCAGCACATTCTTGCCACCGCCTGTGCCGGACCCTTCGCCGCCGATCAGCTTTACGGTGAGGTCACCAGCGCCGGCCCCTATGCCAGCCTGACCCGGGCCGAATTCGACGCCTGCCTCGATTTTGTCGCCACCGGCGGCTATGCGCTGCGGGCCTATGACCGCTGGCAACGCCTCAAAGAGACCGCTGGCCGCTGGCACCTGCGCGACCCCCGCGCCGCCGCCCTGATCCGGCAGAACCTTGGCACGATCCTTGATACCGACACGCTGAAGGTGCGGCTGAAAAACCAGTTCGGCGGCACCCCCCTGGGTGAGGTCGAGGAGGACTTCGCCGCCACCCTCACCCCCGGCGACACTTTCCTGATCGGCGGCCAGATCGTGCGCTACGAGGGCCTGCGCGAGCTGACGGTCGAGGTCAGCCGCGCCCCCGGCCGCGACCCCAAGGTGGCCGTGTTCAACGGCAGCAAATTCGCCACCTCGACCCTGCTTGCCGACCGGATCCTTGAGATATTTCAGCAAGACAGCTGGCCCGACCTGCCCGCGCATACGGCCGAGTGGCTTGGACTGCAACGTGAGGTGTCGCGCCTGCCCGATCCCCAATCGCTCCTGTTGGAAAGCTTTCCCCACGATGGCCGCGAACACCTTGTCGTTTACGGCTTTGCGGGCCGAAACGCGCAGCAAACCCTGGGCCTCCTGCTGACCAAACAGATGGAGGATCAGGGCCTTGCCCCCTTGGGCTTTGTCGCCACCGACTATGCCACGCTAATCTGGGGCCTTGACCCGGTGACCGATCCGACCCCGCTGTTTGACCCCGAAACCCTGCGCCAAGGCCTTGACACCTGGCTGGCCGGCAACGCCGTGATGAAACGCAGCTTTCGCGCCACCGCGATCATCGCGGGCCTGATCGAGCGGTCAAACCAGGGTCGCCGCAAGACCGGGCGGCAGGCAACGTTTTCCTCGGACATCCTTTATGACACGATCAGGAAATACGATCCCGACCACCTGCTTTTGCAGATCACCCGCGAAGAGGCGCTGCGCGGCCTGATCGACTTTTCCCGGATCGAGGCGCTTTTGGCCCGCGTCGGCCAGAACATCACCCTGATCCGCCGCCCCCGCGTCACCCCGCTTGCGGCCCCGCTGTTCTTCGAACCCGGCCGGATCCCGGTTCAGGGTCAAGGCCGCGACCGCCTGGCCTCGGATGCCGCGCAAAAGCTGATGGCGGCGGCGGGTCTTGCCTAACCGCCTGCGCCGGGGCAAAGACCGCCCATGCACCACCGCTTGGAATTTCACGGGCAGACCCTGCACCTGATGCCCTCGGGGGCGCTATACTGGCCGTCGCGGCGGCTCTTGGCAGTATCGGACCTGCATCTTGGCAAATCCGAACGGCTTGCCCGGCGGGGTGGCGCGCTTTTGCCCCCTTATGAGACGCAAGCGACGCTGGAAAAGCTGGACCGCGATCTTGAGGCGACCGACCCGGCGACCGTGATCTGCCTGGGCGACAGCTTTGACGACCTGACCGCCGCAGAAGGGGTGTGGGAGACGAACGCGCTGTGGCTGACCCGGCTGATGGCAGGTCGCGACTGGATCTGGATCACCGGCAACCACGACCCCGGCCCGCTCGAGCTGGGCGGGGCGCATCGGGGCGAGGTTGAGCTTACCCCTTTAACCTTCCGCCACATCGCCGAGCCTTCCGAGGCCGCCGAGATTTCCGGCCATTACCACCCAAAAGCACGGCTGGCCGGGCAGACGCGCCCGTGTTTTCTGGTCGATGACGCGCGGATGATCCTGCCGGCCTATGGGGTCTATACCGGCGGCCTGTTGACGGATCACGCGGCGCTTAGCGGACTGATGAAATCGGGGGCACTCGCCGTCCTGACCGGCCCCCGCGCCCTGGCAATCCCGATGCCGCGCTGACCCAGACCCAAAAATTTTCGCCGAAAATTTTTGGGTCTGGGAATGGAACAGTCAGGCGGTCAGTCCCTCGGGTTCGGCAAGCCCGTTCGCCCGGCAGCAGGCGGTGACCGTATTGGCCAGAAGGCAGGCAATCGTCATTGGCCCCACCCCGCCCGGCACCGGGGTGATCGCGCCTGCCACGGCAGCGGCGCTGGCATAATCCACATCGCCAACCAGCCGGGCCTTGCCGTCACGCTCCACCCGGTTGATGCCAACGTCAATCACGGTTGCACCCGGCTTCACCATGTCGCCGGTGATCATTTCGGCCCGGCCCACCGCCGCCACTAGAATATCGGCACCCCGGCAGACCGCAGCCAGGTCCTTGGTCCGGCTATGGGCAATCGTCACGGTGCAGCTGTCGCCCAGCAACAGCTGCGCCATCGGTTTGCCGACGATATTGCTGCGCCCGACCACCACCGCGTTCATGCCCGACAACGACCCGTGATGATCGCGCAGCATCATCAGGCAGCCCAAGGGCGTGCAGGGGACCATGCTTTTCTGGCCGGTGCCCAGCAGCCCGACGTTCGAGATGTGAAACCCGTCCACATCCTTGGCCGGATCGATCCGGTTGATCACCAGATCGGAATTGAGGTGAGACGGCAGCGGTAATTGCACCAAGATCCCATGAACTTTCGGATCGGCGTTCAGCTTGTCGATCAACGCCAGCAGCACCGCCTCGGAGGTGTCAGCCCCCAGCCGATGTTCGAAAGAGGCCATTCCGACCTCGATGGTCGAGGCATGCTTGTTCCGGACATAGACCTGAGACGCAGGATCCTCACCCACCAGCACCACGGCCAGACCGGGCGTCAGCCCGTGCTCTTCGCACAGTCGGGTGACATGGTTCGCCACCTGCGCCCGCACCCGTGCCGCAAAGGCCTTGCCGTCGATCACCGTGGCCGTCATCTGTCTATCCTTTTCTCAAACTGTCCGGCCCAAGCTTGCTTTCTTCGCGCGCGATGGACCAGTCGATCAACCGCCGCCACAGCTTTTCCACCAGTTCGGGCGGCAAGCCATAGGTGTCGGCATGGCGGCGCACGTTTGCTACGACCTCCTCCACCCGCGCCTCGATCCGGGCGGGCAGATCGACCCCGGCCTTGATCTCGGCGGCGCGGTCGATGTAACCCGCGCGCTCCGCGAACAGGCGCACGAGGTCTTCGTCCAGCCGGTCAATCTCGGCCCGGATCTGACCCATCGAGGTGCAGTCGGCAGGTTTCAGCATCAGACATCTCCTGTCACAGGCTGCCCCGCAGATAAGGGGGCAGCCCTGAAAGGGCAATGCGACCCGTTAGAACAGACCTTCAACCTGGCCCAGGTCGTTCAACCGGATCACCTCGGCCGAGGGCACCTTGGGCAGGCCGGGCATGGTCATGATCTCACCGCAGATCACCACAATGAAACCAGCGCCGGCCGACAGCCGCACTTCGCGGACCGGCACGGAATGGCCGGTCGGTGCGCCGCGCACGTTCGGGTCGGTGGTAAAGCTGTACTGCGTCTTGGCCATGCAGATCGGCAGATGACCATAACCCGCCGCTTCCCAGGTCTGGAGCTGGTCACGGATCGACTTGTCGGCCAGCACCTCATCGGCGTGGTAGATGCGCTTGGCGATGGTCTCGACCTTTTGGAACAAGGGCATCTCGTCGGGGTAAAGCGGCGCAAAGCTGGACGGGCCTTCTGCAAGGCTGACCACCTTTTTCGCAAGCTCTTCAATCCCTTCCGAACCCTTGGCCCAATGCTTGCACAAGATCGCCTCAGCCCCTTGCGCCGCGACATAGGCCTTTACGGCGGCAATCTCGGCGTCGGTGTCGCTGAAGAAATGGTTGATCGCCACCACCACCGGCACGCCGAACCCCTTGACGTTGGCAATGTGGCGGCCAAGGTTCGGGCAGCCCTTGGTGACGGCCTCGACGTTTTCGGTGCCAAGATCAGCCTTGGCCACGCCGCCGTTCATCTTCATCGCGCGCACCGTGGCCACGATCACGGCGGCAGAGGGTGTCAGACCCGCCTTCCGGCACTTGATGTCAAAGAACTTTTCTGCGCCGAGGTCGGCACCGAACCCGGCTTCGGTCACCACATACTCGCCCAGTTTGAGCGCGGTCTTGGTCGCGATGACCGAGTTGCAGCCATGCGCGATGTTGGCGAAGGGGCCGCCGTGCACGAAGGCCGGGTTGTTCTCCAGCGTCTGCACGATGTTCGGCTGCATCGCGTCCTTGAGCAGCACCGTCATCGCGCCATCCGCCTTGATGTCACGGGCGTAGATCGGCTTTTTCTCGCGGGTATAGGCGACAACGATATCACCCAAGCGCTTCTGCAGGTCCTCCAGATCGTTCGACAGACACAGGATCGCCATGACTTCCGAAGCGACCGTGATGTCAAAGCCGGTCTGGCGCGGGAACCCGTTCGACACACCGCCAAGGTTCACGACAATGTCGCGCAGCGCGCGGTCGTTCATGTCCATCACCCGGCGCCAGACGATGCGACGCTCGTCGATGGCCAGTTCATTGCCCCAGTAGATATGGTTGTCGATCATCGCCGAAAGGAGGTTGTGTGCGCTGGTGATCGCATGGAAGTCGCCGGTGAAGTGAAGGTTCATCTCCTCCATGGGGACGACCTGGGCCATGCCGCCGCCAGCAGCCCCGCCCTTCATGCCGAAGTTCGGACCCAGCGAGGCTTCGCGGATACAGACCACGGCCTTCTTGCCGATGCGGTTCAGACCGTCGCCAAGGCCGACCGTGGTGGTGGTCTTGCCTTCGCCCGCCGGGGTCGGGTTGATCGCGGTGACAAGGATCAGCTTGCCATCGGGCTTGCCGGCCAGCGACTTGATGAACTCCTGGCTGACCTTGGCCTTGTCATGGCCATAGGGCAGAAGATGCTCGGACGGGATGCCCAGCTTCGCCCCGATCTCCATGATCGGCTTTTTCTTGGCTTCACGCGCAATCTCGATGTCGGTCTTCATGGCCATGTCCGTCTCCCTGGGGGCAACTTGTGACGTTTGCGACGTGATACCGGGCAAAACGCCGCACCCAAGGCCGGTTTCCGACCTGAAACCTGCGAAATTCGCCTTGGCTTGTTTCCGATCGGAAACAAGCCACCCCAAGCGAGGCGGCAGCCCTATGCGCCAACCCCCGGCGTCGCAAGTTGCGACCAGCCGCGCTGCGCCGGGACGTGCAGGGCCATCACATCGCCAAGGCGCAAGATCCCTTCACGCTCGACCCAGGCGGTGACGCCGCGCTTGCCCTTGGCGGCCGCCTTGAACCCATTGCCCATTCCCGGCAAAGCCTGACCAATCGTCACGGCGGGTTCTTGGCAGGGCAGGTTTTCCATATCGACCACCAGCGTCACCCCATCCGGGCCCTGCAACCGGCTGGAGGGTGGCAGATGCGTCAGGTCCGCAAGCCCTTCCAGCACCAGGGACGCGCCGACCCAAGCATAGTCGAAGCGGTCAAGCCCCATGGTTGCGGCTACTTCGGCCATCTCTTCGGCGCTGACGATGCAAAGCTGGCGCACGTTGCGGATGGACGTGCCGCGCGGATGCTGTTTCAACACCCGGCTGCACGAGGGCCGGGTGAGCCCGGCGTGACTTTCTCCGGCAAAGCCAGCAAAGCCCAAGGGCATTTCGACCAGCGGCTTAGCGCGGATCACCAGATTTTCGACTGGCGCGGGCTGATGCCCCAGCCAGACGACACGGGCCGAAAACGCGGTGGGGATCAGGGCAGGCATGCGATCCTCATTTGTGAGTCAAAGCCATTTCTTCCAGCGAAAGATCCCATAGGGCACCAGTGCCGACAGTACCATCAGCCCGATCGCCATCGGATAGCCCCAGGCCCAGGTCAATTCCGGCATATGGACGAAGTTCATCCCGTAAATGCTGGCGATCAGGGTTGGCGGCAGAAACACGAAAGCCACGACCGAGAAGACCTTGATGATGTCCGATTGCCGGATGTTGATCACCCCCAGCGTTGCGTCCAACAGGAACCGGATCTTGTCGGACTGGGTCACCGCCACATCGCGCAGGGATTTGATGTCCTGCGCCAGAGTGCGGGCCAGCGGGCGGTCAGCCTCGGTCAGCACATGCAGGTCGGGGTGCTCCGAGGTGACGTTCAGATAGCCGACGAGCCGTTGCAGGGTGACCAGACTTTCGCTGGCCTTGCCGTTCAGGTCTTCGGCCCGACCGATGCGCTGCAAGACCACGGGTAGCGTCTCACCCTTGCCGGAAGGGCGGTGCGCAGCAAAGACGGCCTTAGACAGGGCGTCAAGCTTGCGCGCCTCGCCCTCCAGGATGTCGGCCAGCCGGTCCACTACCGATTCCAGCAAACCCAGCAGCGCGTCGGGGCCGCATTTCAGTTGGGTGTCGTGACGCGCCGCCCATTCGGCGAAATGGGTAAACGACCCCGGATGGTGGTAATGCACCGTCACCAGCCGGTCAGGCAGCACCACAAAGGTCACGGGCCCGATCTCGGTTTCACGCGCGTCGTGGCTGGCGACTATCTGGGCGGTGAGGTAAAGCGCGCCGTCCTCGCGGTAGATGCGCGAGGAAACCTCGATCTCCTGCATATCCTCGCGCGTGGGCACGCCAAGGCCAAGGGCGGCCTCGACCGCATCTTCCTCGGCGACGGTTGGCGCTTCCAGATCGATCCACAGGGCATCGCGCAAATGGTCGCGGGTCAGATCCAGCCGCCTTAGCCGGTTTCCGTTCGGCCGGAATGCCGTGATCATGCTGCACCTGTGTTTGGCCTCCACCACAGCTTATCGGCGCGCCATCACAAACAAAAGGCCCCGCAGGGCGGGGCCTTTTGGTCACGCTCAGCCCCGTGTCACAAGGGCAAAGGTTCCGGGTCGCCGCCGGTTGCAGGTTTCGGACTGCGGGCGCGGGTTTTCGGGATCGCCGCGACCGAGGCGCCGCCCCCGCCCGAGCTTGGCTTGCCGCCCTCATCATCTCCGTCCAAAGCCTCGCCCGCGATGACCTTGCGGATCTCGTCACCGGTCAGGGTTTCGTATTCCAGAAGGCCCTTGGCCAGACGCTCGAAATCCTCGGCCTTGTCGGTCAGGATCTTGTGGGCAAGCTCATAGCCTTCGTCGATCAGCGATTTCACCTCGGCCTCGATCTTCTGCTTGGTCTCGGCTGACACCGAGAAACCACCCGTGGCACCGTTGTAGCCTTCATGCGCTTCGGAATAGTCGATGTTGCCGATGGCATCCGACATCCCCCAGCGCATCACCATGGCGCGGGCCAGACCAGAGGCCTGCTGGATATCGCCCACCGGACCCGACGATACACCTTCCTCACCGTATTTGATGATCTCGGCGGCCTTGCCGGCCATGGTCATCGCGATGCGCTGCTTGGCCTCGTCCTTGTGCATCTGAAGGCGGTCCATCTCGGGCAGGCTGACCACCATCCCCAAGGCAGCCCCGCGCGGGATGATCGTGGCCTTGTAGACCGGGTCGCACTTGGACAGGTTCATGCCGACGATGGCGTGACCAGCCTCATGGTAGGCGGTCTTTTCCTTCTGGTCGTCGGTCAAAACCATGCTGCGACGCTCGGCACCCATCATCACCTTGTCCTTGGCCTGCTCAAAGTCGACCATGGTGACAAAGCGGCGTCCCACGCGGGCAGCGGTCAGTGCCGCCTCGTTGACCAGGTTCATCAGATCAGCGCCCGAAAAACCTGGGCTGCCGCGCGCGATGGTGCGCAGGTCCACATCCGGCCCCAAGGGCACCTTGCGGGCGTGAACCGACAGTATCTTTTCGCGGCCCTTGATGTCGGGGTTCGGCACATGGATCGTCCGGTCAAAGCGGCCGGGGCGCAGCAATGCCGGGTCCAGCACGTCCTTGCGGTTGGTCGCTGCGACGATGATCACGCCTTCGTTCGCCTCGAACCCGTCCATCTCGACCAAAAGCTGGTTGAGGGTCTGTTCGCGTTCGTCATTCCCGCCGCCGATGCCAACACCGCGCGCACGGCCCACGGCGTCAATCTCGTCGATGAACACGATGCAGGGCGCGTTCTTCTTGGCCTGTTCGAACATGTCACGGACGCGGCTGGCACCGACACCCACGAACATCTCGACAAAATCGGAACCCGAGATGGTGAAGAACGGAACCCCCGCCTCACCTGCAATGGCGCGGGCGAGCAGCGTCTTACCGGTACCGGGCGGGCCGACCAGCAACGCGCCTTTCGGGATCTTGCCGCCCAGACGGCTGAACTTTTGCGGGTTGCGCAGGAATTCGACGATCTCTTCCAGCTCTTCCTTGGCTTCGTCGATGCCCGCCACGTCGTCAAAAGTGACGCGCCCCTGCTTTTCGGTCAGCAGCTTGGCCCGGCTTTTGCCAAAGCCCATCGCGCCGCCACGGGCACCACCTTGCATCCGGTTCATGAAGAACAGCCAGACGCCGATCAACAGGATGAACGGCAACCACAGCGACAGGATCGACATGAAGCCCGACTGCGCCTGCGATTCAGCCTGAACCTCGACCCCTTTTTCGATCAGGTCGCGCGTCAGGTTGCCGCTGAGAATTTCGCTTTGCGGCGTGATCGTTACATAAGTCTTGCCGTCCGTGGCAACGCTGACGATGCGTTCGCCGTCCAGCGTGACGCTTTGGACCTGACCAGCCTCGACCCGCTGAACGAACTCGGAATAGCTAAGGGTGCGTGACGACACTGCCCCCTGCCCGCCAGAAAACAGCTGGAACAGGGCCATGAGCAGAACCAGCAGAACGACCCAGAATGCGATATTGCGCGCGTTGCCCACCAAGGCATCTCCCCTACTGTCCGCCAACCCAAAGCGGGCCCGGACCTCGACATCCCCCAAGATAAGCTTTTGGGGCCAAGGTTCAATCGGATAGTCCGAAAAGGTGATCGGGTGCGTCAACACGCGCCGACCAGCCGTTTTCCCATGCCGCAAGCGGGGCCGACACCACCACCCCGTCCCGCCAGACCGCCGGGGTCACCGCCAGCACCTGACGCGGAAGGGCGGTCGTCCGCCAGTCAGGGCAGGCGCGCAGGCCCGCATCCCCCAGTGCGCTGACCGTGCCGGGCGGACCCTCGATGCGCCAGCGGCAGTCCCAAAGCGTGCCAACCACGGCGTCGCGGCCCAGCGCGCTGGCCTCACGGAAGACCCAGCCACCGCGGTGTCGGCAGCCTGCCAGCGTTGCGTCCCGCCCCTCACGGACCGCATGCTGAAACCGCCGGAGATCATCGGCGCGCAAGAGGCAAGGCTCTTGCCGCAGCCAGTCGATTGCGCGCGCCACGATCAGACGCTGCACTTCGGCCGGCTCGGCGAAAAGCCCGGTGGCGATCTGCACGGCACCTGCAATCAGCGCCACATGCTGCCCGGCCGCCCGCCGCGCTTGCGCCGTCAAGGCACCCTGGGCGCTGGCCAAATGCCCCGCGACCGCTGCCAGGCCGGCGGCGCTGATCCCAAGCGGGGCCAACGCCGCCAGCGCCTTGCGGGCCTTGATCCGGGTAAAGCGCGGGTCTTCGTTCGTCGGATCGTCCAGCCAGCCGATGCCCTGCGCCCGCAGCCAGTCGCGCAGGTCATCCCGACCCGCCTCCAGCAGCGGACGGTGAAAGGTGATGCCACCCACCTCCCACCGGGGCCGCATGCCAGACAGACCGGCGATCCCAGCTTGCCGGGCCAGACCCATCAGCACCGTCTCGGCCTGATCGTCCCGCGTGTGCCCCAGCGCCACATGCCCGATGCCCCGGTCGCGGGCCCAGGCCCCGATCAGCGCCATGCGGGCCTGTCTTGCGGCATCCATCAGATTGCCCGGCACCACCGGCCCGTGGTCCCAGACCTGCACCGCATGTGGAATACCCATCCGGGCGCAGTCCTGTGCCACCAATTCTGCTTCGGCAGCGCTTTCGGGCCGCAGACGGTGATCCACCGTCACCGCCTCAAGCTGAAAACCTGCGGCCTTGGCCAAATGCAGAAGGGCGGTGGAATCCCCACCGCCCGACACGGCGACGCCCAGCGTTCCGGTCACGGGTAACCGCTGCTGGACAAGGTCGATTAACCGGTCCGCTACAGGCACCCAAAGCCCTGCATGGCCACGGCGGCCTGCGTTTCGGCCAGGCTGCCCGGAAACTCGACCGAAATGGCAGCAAGCGTGCGGCAGGCCGCATCGACCTGCCCAAGGGCACCCAGCCCCTCGCCCAGTTTCAGCACGGAATCGGCGGCAAAAGGCCCGGTTGGATCGGCGCTGTAGGCGTCAAGATAGGCACGGGCTGCGTTCGATGTGTCCCCCAGCGCCGACAACGCCTCACCGCGTTGGAAATGTGCTTCGGGGATCAGCGGCCCGCCGGGATAGGCCTGGGTGTAGGTCGCAAAAAGATCGGCCGCGCCCTGGTAATCGCCAGCGGCCAGCACCTCGCGGGCGCGGTCGAAATCGGCCTGCTCGGCAATGGCAAGTTCGGCCCCACCGGCACCAGCGCTGTCAACGGCAGGGTCGGCGACCACCACCCCACCGCTGACGCCCCCCAGAACCGAGGTCGCCGCAAGGTTGCCAATGTCGCACCCCTCGGTCACCTCGCAGAGCCGGAACTCGATGTCGCCGATCCGGTTGGTGCCATCAGAAACCACCCGGTTCAACTTTAGCTCGACCTCTTCGGTCCGGGCGGTAAGTCGCGCAAGCTCGGCCTCGATCGTGTCCATCCGGGTCAGTGCATCCCCCCCGGCTGCCCCACTGCTCGCCGCACCCGAGGCCACCAACTCGCTTTTCAGGGCGTTGAACTCGGCCGCAAGCGCGGCAAGTTCGGCCCGGATGTCGGCAAGGGTTTGGGTGCGGTCCTGCGCTGCTGCCATCACCGGCAGCAGCATCAGGATCAAGCAAAGCCGGATCAGAGGCATCGCTTTATGCCCCCGCGCCCGCCGACAGCACCGTTACGGCGCGACGGTTCTTGGCATAGCAGGCTTCCACCGAGCATACCTCGATCGGGCGTTCCTTGCCGTAGCTGATCGTGCGCAGTCGGGTGGCTGGAACCCCCTGGCTGATCAGGAAATTCTGCACCGCCGCTGCCCGCCGCGCGCCCAGCGCCAGGTTGTATTCGCGCGTGCCTTGTTCGTCGGCATGGCCTTCGATGATCGCGGCATAGCCTGCGTTGGTCAGCAACCACTGCGCCTGCGCGGTCAGGATGCTGCGACCTTCGGGCGTCAGGGTCGACTGGTCGACCTCGAACAATACCCGGTCACCGACACGGCTGTTGAAGAAAGCGATGGACCCCGGGTTGTTCGGGTCGCCCAGACCGGTGGTGTCGATGCCGGTCCCACCAGCGCCATCCGCGCCCCCGGCTCCATAGCGGTCAGGGTTGTTGCAGGCGGCAAGTCCCAAAACGGCGATCAAAAGCAGCGATTTCACAGCGACGGTCATGAGGTTCATCCTTCTTGTTGGCTCGATTATGGTGACCATATCAGCTTTGCCCGCCCATGGGAATCGGCGGCGCGTCACGATTTACGGCAAAAGTGGCGACCAGGCCGGGTCCGAGGCCGGGCCATCGGTCGCGATCTGCTTCAGGTTGCGTCCGGTGATATCGACCGACCAAAGCGATGTCTGCCCTTCGGCCCCTGCGGTCTCACGCGTGAACATCAGAACCCGGCCGTTCGGTGCCCAGGTCGGGCCCTCATCCAGGAAACTGGCGGTCAGCAAACGCTCTTCGCTGCCATCGGTGCGCATCACGCCGATGTGGAACCGGCCTTCGTTCTGCTTGGTAAAGGCGATAAAGTCACCGCGGGGCGACCAGACCGGGGTGCCATAGCGTCCGGCCCCGCCCGAAATGCGGGTGCCCTCACCCCCGCTGGCTGGCATGACATAGATCTGCGGCTTGCCGGTGCGGTCGCTTTCAAACGTGATCTGGCTGCCATCGGGGCTGAAACTTGGCGCGGTTTCGATCGAGGGGGCGTTGGTCAACTGGGTCAACCCGCCAGAGGAAAGATTGAGCGCGTAGATATCGGTATTGCCGCCGCGTTCCAGGCTGAAGACGACCGTGCTGCCATCGGGGCTGAAGCGGGGGGCAAAGGTCATCGTGCCCTCCTGTTCGTCCAGCGCGCGACGTTCAAGGCTGGCCACGTCCATCAGCGTGATCCGCGGAAAGCCGGATTCATAGCTGGTGTACAGAATCCGGTCCCCGGCGGGCGAAAAGCGCGGGGCCAGCACGATCGACGCACTGTCGGTCAGATAGGCCACATTCGCGCCGTCGTAATCCATCACCGCCAGTCGCTTGAGTCGGGCGTTCTTTGGCCCGGATTCAGCGACAAAAACCACCCGGCTGTCGAAATAGCCGCCCTCGCCGGTGATCTGGGCATAGACCACATCGGCCACCTTGTGCGCCATGCGCCGCCAGCCCTGGGTGGTGCCGGTGAACTGCAGCGCCGCCCCCTCAAGGACTTCGCCATTGAACACGTCATAGGCGCGAAATTTCACCGTGATCCGGTCGCCCGAAACGCTGACCGCGCCGGTAACCAGCACCTGCGCGTTGATCGCCTTCCAATCCTCGAAGGCGATGCCGCCATCGAAACTGGTGATCCGGCTGATATAGGCCTCAGGCCCGATATTGCGGAAAAAGCCGGTACCTTCCAGATCGGCGGTCACCACCCGGCTGATCTCGCTGGCAAATTCTCCCGCGCCGCCTTCGTCGACAAAGGTTGGCACCGCAATCGGCATTGGTTCGATCGTGCCCACATCAAGTATGATCCTGGGCCGCTCGTAAGCTTGCGCCAAAGCGACAGGAGTTTGGGCAAGCAGGACTGTCGCGGTCAAGCAGGCAATCATCAGGGCACGAACAAGCTTCATGGGCGTTTTGCTCCGTCTTTGTTTTTCAGTATGCCCAATACGGACAGATTCGGGGGTAGTGGCCAAGGTCTGGCGTGACTCCCGCGTGGCAGGATAGGGCAGGATCATCTCAGCCTCATGCCACTGGGGTCAAAAACCAACTCGATCTCGCGCCAGGTGTTGTACTTATCCGGCGGCAGGGGAATTCCGCCTTCCTGATGTGCCCGCAACACGGCACGGCGGGCGGCAGCAAAGGCGGTATTCGTCGCGGCTTCCGAGGGACCATCCGAGTCCAGAAGGTCGATTGAAATCGGTGCCCCTTCGGGCGAAAAGGTCACCAGGATAAGCACTGTCGTACTCATCACTTCCGTCGAAACCGCGCCGAGGCTCCACTTATCTTCGATGGCGCGCCGAATGTCCCCCATCTCGCTGCCGGACAAAGGCTGGCCGCGCGGCAGGTCCTGACCGCCCGTCGGGACCGGGTCTTCGACCGGCGGCGTGTCGGCGGCGGCCTCGTCCAAGAGGGCCGCCAGCGGGTCCTCCTCTGGGGGGATGTCGGCAGCAACTTCGGTCGGGGTTTCGGGTTCGGCTACAGGATCAGCCACCGGTTCGGGACGTGCGCGCGGGCGGGGTGAGGTGGTCATGCCGGTGGCTTCGGTCTGGTCCGCCGTGTCTTCGGTCAGCGTCACATCGCCGGTGTCTTCGGGGACGGTTTCCTCGACAGGGGGTTCCTCGATCACTTCGGCCTCAGTCACCTCGTCGCTGACCGCCGGGGTTGGGGTGTCAGAGCTGGGGGCCTCGGTCTCGACTTCGACCGGGTTTGGGGCAACGATCTCGGCCGCTTCTGGCGTGGGATTGATCTCGTTCGATGCGGAGGGCAGCGCCTGTTCTTCTTCGGCGGGGGTGGCCAGTGGTTCGGGCTCGGGTTCCGGCAGGGGTTCGGGCTCGGGTTCCGGCAGCGGCTCGGGTTCAGGTTCGGGCAGCGGTTCGGGCAGCGGTTCTGGTTCCGGCAGCGGTTCGGGTTCGGGCTGGACCGGGGCAGCCTCTTCGACGGGGGTCTGCGTTGCCGCGGCTTGCAGGGCGTCAAACTCGGCACTGGTCATCATCGAGACCGAGGTGACGATCACCTCCTCCACCGGTCGCGCCGGGAACAGAAGATCTCCGATCAGCACCCACAGGATCAACCCTGCGTGCCCAAGCCCGGAAAGGAATGTCCCGGTCTGCATCCGCGCCTCAGCCGTCCGTCGCGGGATCAGGGACGTCGCCGCCCCCAAAGGTCGGCCCTTCGGCGTCAGTCACCAGGCCGATCTCGTTGAATCCGCCCGCGTTGAGGGCCCCCATCACCTGCGCCACCCGCTCATAGGGCACCGCCCCGTCGGCGCGCAGAAACACCTTGCGCGATGTACGCTCGGCGGCGATGGCGGTCAGCTTGGGGATCATTTCGGCATCCGTCACCTCGGTGTTCTGAATCGAGATCGCGCCGGTCGCGGTGATGGTGATGGTCAGGGGTTCCTCTTGTTCGGTGGGCAAGGCGGCAGCCGACGTCTTGGGCAATTCCACCGGCACGCCGACTGTCAGCATGGGGGCTGCCACCATGAAGATGACCAGCAAAACCAGCATCACGTCCACCATCGGCGTGATGTTGATCTCGCTCATTGCAGCGGCACGCCCCTTGCGACGGCCGCGCCGCCCGCCTCCAGACGCCTTGATGACCCCGCCGGCCACGGCTCAGGCGTCCAACTGGCGTGACAGGATCGTGGCGAATTCGTCGGCAAAGCTTTCATAGCCGCCAAGGATCCGCTCACTGTCGGCATTCAGCTTGTTGTAGAACACCACCGCCGGGATGGCCGCGATAAGGCCGACACCGGTGGCCAAAAGCGCCTCGGCAATCCCCGGTGCCACAACGGCAAGGTTGGTGTTCTGGGAAATCGCGATCTGTTCGAAACTGTGCTTGATCCCCCAGACCGTGCCGAAAAGCCCGATGAAAGGCGCGGTTGACCCGGTGGTGGCCAGAAAGCTGAGGCCACGGTTCAACGCCTCGCTTTCCCGCGAAATCGCCACATCCATCGCCCGGTCGATCCGGGCCTGCGCGCCGGCGATCAGACCGCCGTCCTGCTTGTGACTGCGCCGCCATTCCAGCATCCCGGCAGCAAAGATCTTTTCCGACTGGCCCTGCGGGTCGCCGCCAATTTTCTCGAACAACTCGTCCAAAGGCTCTCCCGACCAGAAGGCGCGGTCGAAAACCGTCGCCTCGCCCCGCGCACGACGGAACATCAGGTGCTTTTGGATGATAATCGCCCAGCTCCAGAACGACATGACCAACAGCATGATCATGACGATCTTTACCGTCAGGGTTGCGCGTGCAAAAAGGGCCAGCATAGAGAAATCAATCTCTTGCGCCAATGCAAGGGTGTCCGTGTCCATACGCCTGCTCTTGTTGATCGGGCCGTTGATCGGCTCCGTTGGCGGTGATTCTATCAAGATCGCAGGGAAATTGCCAACACAAGTCTGTGGGTGGCGGGGTTTTGCCACCCTGTGACAGAGGCTCTCATTTCCCGCAGCCCCTCCTCGTGCGACTTCGTCTTCTCGTCGGCAGGCCGGCGAGGAGGGGCGAAGTCATCGACGAGCCACCGGATCGGCCGGGTGCGCGGGATCAGTGCATCCGCCCCGCCAGCCGCGCCCGGACCTCGGCGGGCAGCCGCGCCGCATGGCCATCATCGGTTAGGCAGACCAGGGTCACCACCGCCAGGAACAACCGCTCCCCGCGCCGCAGCACGGCCTGCTCCAGCACCAGCCGCGCGCCGCCGATGCTGACCAGCCGGGTTTCCACCTCGAGGTCGTCGCCGAATTTCGCGGGGCGCAGGTAATCCGCCTCGACCCGGCGGACGGCAAAGACCACGCCAGCCGAAGCCCGCATCGCCATCTGGTCAATACCAAGGCCGCTGACCCATTCAGTCCGGGCCCGTTCGATGAATTTGAGGTAATTGGCATAGTAGACGATCCCGGCCAGATCGGTGTCTTCGTAATAGACGCGGGTTGAAAAGCGGTGGGGGGTCATCCGGTTCCAGTCGCTTGATCGGGTCAGACATAGCCTAGCCCATTGCGACGCCCCCCGAAACCCCGGTCACGGCAGCCGTGGCAGGCCCGGCCCGCGTCAGGGGCCAGTGTGCAGCCAATCACCCCGGCGTCAGCGCCCCCAAGAGCACGCCTTGCACCTCACGCTCAAGCTTCCTCGTCATCGCACGGGCGAAATCGGCGTAATTCTCGGCTTGCTCGACAAATGCATCGGGGCCGTGGATCACCCGCGCTTCCAGATAGACCGCAAGGGCTGTGGCGGGGTCGGCATCATCGCGCCAATCGGGCACCTGGCCGCCGGCAACCGCCAGCGCGTTCACCGTCGTCGCCGCAAATTCGGGCAGATGGCGCACCTCCTCGGGCGCGGGCCCCGAATTGAAGGTGCCATCCGTGGACAAGTCCATCACCTGCCGGTCGCAAACCGGCGCACGGTCCAAAAGGCTGCGGGCATACAGCATGGCCGAGCCGGTCGCCGTGCGGCGACTGGTGGCATCGGGGCGCGGAAAGCTGGCGATCCGGGCGGCGAGCATGTACAGCGCCGGGCGGCTGTCGATCAGAACCCAGTCGGCGATCAGCGCCTGATCCTCCGGCCCGCTCCAGGTAAAGGCCGCCACCGCCACTGGCGCGCCCTCCAACAGCGACTGTTCGACTCTGCGCGACGTCAGCGCCGCTGCGGTCCCTTCGGCCTGCAACCGGTATTCCTCTGCATCGACCGAGGCCGAGACATCCAGCCCCAGCACCAAAGCGATCCGGCAGGCGGCCTCGGCCGGGCCTGTGGCCAGCCAGATCAGGGCAGCAAGGCGGAGTATTGGCAGCATCGCAGAGGCCCTTCAGCTGTCGAAGAGGTCGGTCTGCCCGATTTTCGGCACCTCAAGCCCCAGATGCCGCCAGGCCTTGGCCCCGAGCATCCGCCCGCGCGGAGTGCGCAAAAGAAGGCCCTGCTGCAAGAGGTAAGGCTCGATCACTTCTTCGACCGCGTCCCTCGCCTCAGATAGCGCCGCCGCGATGGTTTCCACCCCCACCGGGCCGCCGCCATAATTCTGTGCCAAAAGCGTCAGATAGCGCCGGTCGGCCCCGTCCAGGCCCAGGTGGTCCACCCCCAGCCGGGTCAGGGCGCGGTCGGCGATATCCTTGGTCAGGCGGCCATTGCCTTCGACCGTCACGAAATCGACCACCCGGCGCAGAAGCCTGCCTGCCACGCGCGGCGTGCCGCGCGCCCGCCGCGCAATCTCGCGCGTGCCAAGGGGGTCCGAGGTCACGCCCAGCAGCCGCGCCGCGCGGGTCACGATCAGGTCAAGCTCGTCCTCGGTGTAGAATTCCAGCCGGGTGGGGATGCCGAAACGGTCGCGAAGGGGCGTGGTCAACAGGCCGAGGCGTGTGGTGGCCCCGACCAGCGTAAAGGGTTGCAGGTCAATCCGTACCGTCCGCGCGGCGGGGCCTTCGCCGATCACCAGGTCCAGCGCGAAATCCTCCAGCGCGGGATAAAGCACCTCTTCCACCACCGGGGACAGGCGGTGAATTTCGTCAATGAACAGAACATCGCGGGGTTCCAGATTGGTGAGGATCGCCGCAAGATCGCCCGGCTTGGCCAGAACCGGCCCCGAGGTCATCCGGAACCCCACCCCCAATTCCCGCGCCATGATCTGGGCCAGCGTGGTTTTCCCCAGGCCGGGGGGGCCGTGGAAAAGGGTGTGGTCCATCGCCTCGCCCCGCATCCGGGCGGATTCAATGAACACCGCCAGGTTCGCCCGCGCCTCGGCTTGCCCCACGAACTCGGCCAGCATCTGCGGGCGCAGGGCCCGGTCAAGGTCCTCGGGCAGGGCGTCTGGGCGCAGGGTGGGGTCGGGGGTGTGATCTGGGGTCAATTGCGGTTCAATCCATGATCCAGCGTATCAAGCCGGCGTTTCCAGGTCTGTTCAAGCGCGATCACCGCGTCCCTGTCGAGATCGGGACTGGTGCGTTCGAGGATCGAGAACCGAAACCCGGCCGGATCGCGCATCGCAAGCTCCTTGGTCACGCCCTTGTCACCCGCAACATGCGCCTGCCAGCGGGCAAGCAGGTTCTGGGTCCCATAGGCCGAGCCGACATAGGCCATCCGGTCCTGCTGATCGATGATCAGATAGATCCCTCGCCATTCCCGCAGCCGTGCGGCCCAATCGCGGGGAAGGCTGCGCATCTCGCTTGAGGACAGGATGAAGTCACGCCAGTCGGGCGGTGGTGGTGTCAACTGCCGGTTCCGGGTGATTTCAACGACCGGGCAATCCAGGTTCTCGGCCAGGAAGCGATAGTTGCGTGAGGCTTTGGCAGGCTTTTTCACCCGCAATCGCCCGATCAGCTCCGCAAGCGCGGGATGCGGGACAAGGTGGAAGACATGCCGACCCGCGACGCCTTGCTCTAGCCCGAAGGCCACGAAGGACGTATCGCCATATCGTCGCTGCAACTCTTGTCGCCTTGGGTCGGCGTCCAGTTCAGCCATGGTTTGAAAGGTTGATCCGGCAATGGTGAAGACCCCGGCAAGGACATAGTCACCAATACCGCTGGTCACGAATGAGGCGATGTGGCCGCGCTTGATCAACGTCGCTTCGACCAGGGGCCCGTGCTGGTTTTGAAAGGCATCGAAAAGGTCGGGTTCCTCTTCTGCAAGACGGGGAAGCGCTTGGTTGAGCAGAGGTTTGTCAGAGACGTGGAACATCACCGCAACGTCTGAAATGTCCAGTCCGGCTGCAGCGATCAATGCGGAAAGCTGCATCCCCCTACCTCGGCGCCAAAAGCTTCAACGCCGCGCGGATCAGCGTGGCCGCATCCGCCTCAGGCTGATCCCCGGCCACCGTTGCCACGGCTTGTGCGGCGTCGCCTTGCCCGTAGCCCAGGTTGACCAGCGCCGACAACGCATCGGCGGTGGCACCGGCGCGCCTTGTAGCACCCTCGTCAGCGCGGGCGGGCTTTTTCGGCGGGCGGGCGGGTTCGATCACCAGATCATCCGGTTCTGCGGTGGCGCTTAGCCCTACGCCTGCGGCCATCAGACCGGGGGCCTTGGCCTTCAGTTCCAGTATGATCCGTTGCGCCAGTTTCGGCCCCACACCGGGGGCGGCCTGCACCGCCCGCGCGTCGCCAAGCGTGATCGCCCGCGCCGCACCTTCCGCCCCCAGCGTCCCAAGGATGGCCATGGCCGCCTTGGCCCCCACGCCCTGCACGGTGGTCAAAAGCTTGTGCCATTCCTTTTCCAGCATGGTCGGAAAGCCGAAAAGCTGGAGCAGATCCTCACGCACCAAAAGGTCGGTATAAAGGCTGACCGCCTCGCCCAACACCGGCAGCGACGCCAGCGTGCGGTCGTTGACATAGACGATGTAGCCCACGCCCCGCACATCGATCAGCACATGGTCCGGTCCGCGCCAGTCCAGCCGACCCGAGATCTTGCCGATCATCCTGCCGCCCTCAACGCCTGCGCCAACCGCCCGGCCGATTGCAGGTGATGCGCATGGCAGATCGCGATGGCCAAAGCATCAGCGGCATCGGGGCCCGCGATCTGCACGCCGGGCAGGTGCAGCCGCACCATGTGGTCAACCTGCACCTTGGCCGCGTGCCCCACGCCCACCACCGTCTTTTTCACCGCGTTCGGCGCGTATTCCCCGACCGCCAGCCCATACTGCGCCGGCACCAACAGCGCGATGCCCCGCGCCTGCCCCAACTTTAGCGTCGCCACGGCATCCTTGTTGACAAAGGTCTGCTCGACCGCCGCCCCATCGGGGGCATGGTCACGAAAAACCGCGCTAAGCTGGGTGTGCAGCGTCAAAAGCCGCGCGGCAAGATCGCCGTCACTGGCATCGGAATGGCAGATACCGTTTGCGACATGGGCAAGGCGTGAACCCGCCACGTCGATCACCCCCCAGCCAAGGTTCCGCAACCCTGGATCGATGCCGATCACCCGCATCCCGCCCCCGTTTCTTGCTCTTGCTGCAGAACTAGCACGAAAAGCGAACATCCGCCAATGGCTTTCACGGTGACCCTGAGACGGCTGCCAGACACCGCGCAGTCGCAGAAAGCGACCGGGCGGCGCGCAAATCCGACAGGAAGCCAGCGTTTGGGCAAATGGCCCTGAAAAACATGAATTTTCTGTGACGACAGGCATGCAGGGGCCGCAAGGCTGCCATGCCCCAGCGGGGCTTGCTTTGCACATGCAGCAAGATTAATTGCCTCTTACGAAGGACAAACGCCTTCGGTTTGAGCAGTTTGAAAACAGGATGATCATCATGGCCGCTATTGAGACGACCCGTCCGGTGCCGTTCGGCGCCATCACCGCCTACCGTGCCATCAACGGCATGTCGAATGTCTTCGGGCTGTTTTCGGCCTGGAACGACGCGCGCATGACCCGCAACGCCCTGAACCGGCTTTCCGACCGTGAGCTTGACGATATCGGTCTGTGCCGGGGCGACATTGACCTGATCGGTCGCTGATCCCGCGTCTTCCGGGTTCACCGCAAACACAAACCGCGCCAGATGGCGCGGTTTTCTTGTTTTGCCCGGTCTGACCTAGCGCGGCAGCCAGACCTGAAGCTGGTTGGCCACATAAAGCGTCGCGGGATCGGCGGACATCAGCCACGCGCCGACCGGGTCAAACCCGGTCCCGGCCGCCAGGGCGCTTACCCGGCTTTCATAGGTTTGCGGCCCGACGTAATAGTAGATCGTAGCCTTGAGGCAAACACCCAGCACAAGGGCAAAGACCACCGGTTTTGCCAGTTTTACAATCCTGGAACCGGACCGAACGGGCGCCCTGCGGCCAAGCGTGCCCTTCGCCTCGAACCCGTAGCCCTTTGCATGCGACTTTTCGATCCGCGACACGCGGCTATAAAAATCGTTAAGGTTGGGGTCGACCCACATGGTCCCTCACAGAGTGGCAGCTCCGATTGCTTTGTAACCGCAAGATTATGGCAGCATTACGGCGCAGCGCCCGATTTGCGCCGCGAACCGGCGCAAATCCGGCCATTGTTTCCAATTTCATGGCGCGCGAAAGACCAAAGTGCTCCACTCCCCAAGGTCCAAGCGATCTGCAGGCTGCAACCCGGCCACAGCATAGGCCTCGCTGACCGCATCGGCCTGCGTCACCAGCAGGCCAGACAGAATCGCTTTGCCGCCAGAAGCAAGATGGCGCGCGATGGCCGGGGCCAATTCGATCAGCGGGCCTTTCAAAATATTGGCAAAGATCAGATCGAACGGCGCAGCGGCGGCGAGGTCCGGATGCTCCAGCCCCGCCGCCTCTAGACACTGGACCCGACCGGAAAGATCATTGATCGCGACATTTGCCTCGGCGACATCCACCGCCACGCGATCTATGTCACTGGCAAGCACCACCGCAGATGGTAAGGTGGCCGCCGCCGCCATCGCAAGAACCGCCGTGCCACAACCGATGTCCACCACCCGGGCCGGATGGTCGCCCGCAGTCAACATCCGGTCGAAAGCCAACAGGCAACCCAAGGTCGTGCCGTGGTGCCCGGTTCCGAAAGCGACCGTCGCCTCGATCTGCAAGGGCACCCGACCTGCGTTCTGCGGCACCTTGTCGGCGTCGTGACTGCCGTAAACGAAGAACCTGCCCGCTTCGACCGGGGCCAGTTCGCGGCGGACCTTGGCGACCCAATCGATTTCGGGAATTTCCGAGACGGTAAAGGCTTTGGCGTCAAAAGCCGTGCCCAGAACCTCAAGCATGACCGCATCCGGCGCTTCAAGGAAATAGCCGCCCACCTCCCACAGGCCCGAACCGTCCTCGATCTCGAAGACGCCGACACCGATGGGTTCGGGGGTCATCCGCTCCATCGCGGCGGCAAGGGCCTGGGCGGGGGCTTCGCCGGGCAGGGTGGTCAGGGCGCTGTAGGTCGGCATCGGCGACACTCCTTTTGCAAGGGGCTTACGCGCAAAGCCCCCCGCCAGACAAGCTTGCCGCACCCGGGCCTGCCCAAAATTTTTCGGCGAAAAATTTTGGGCCGCAACCGTCAGACCTGAACGCCGGTCCCGATCGGACAGCTCACCCCGGTACCGCCGATCCCGCAATAGCCGTTCGGGTTTTTCGCCAGATACTGCTGGTGATAATCCTCGGCAAAGTAGAACACCGGTGCGGGCAGGATCTCGGTCGTGATCATCCCCCGCCCAGCTGCGCTCAACGCCGCCTGATAGACCGCAAGCGAGGCTTTTGCCGCCGCAGCCTGCTGTGCCGAAGTGGTGTAGATACCGGACCGGTACGTGGACCCCACGTCATTGCCCTGCCGCATGCCTTGCGTCGGGTCATGCCCTTCCCAGAACAGCTTCAACAACTGCTCGTAGCTGATCTTGGCAGGGTCGAAGATCACCCGCACCACCTCGTTGTGGCCGGTCAGCTGCGTGCAGGTTTCCTTGTAGGTCGGGTTCGGGGTGATCCCGGCTGCATAGCCGACCATGGTCAGCCAGACGCCGGGCACCAGCCAGAACTTCCGCTCTACCCCCCAGAAGCAGCCCATGCCGAACATCGCTTCCTCCATCCCCTCGGGCAACGGGGATTTGAGCGGGATGCCAGTCAGAAAATGCGTCTCGGCGGTTGGCAAAGGCTCGGCACGGCCCGGCAAGGCCTTGTCGGGAGTGACCATTTCCATTTTTGAGCGATTGGCAAAGAACATCTGAACCCTCCATGTCTTTCCGGTACATAGGCCACCGGGCGCAAAACCCAAACGAGGTTACACAAACCTCACCGCAGGTTTACTCCGCCGGTTGCGGCAGCGCGCGGGAAAACACCGTCTCGTTCCCCGGCTCTGGATGGCGCGGGATCAGGCAGATCAACCCGAAGGCAAACAGCGCCATGCCAGCGCCGAGGATGAACACGTAGTCGGGTGAGGTGACCCAAAGATAGCCCAGCCCCGCCGGCAGGAAAACCGCCGCGATATGGTTGATAGTAAAGGCCACCGCCGCCGTGGGGGCAATATCGCGCGGATCAGCGATTTTCTGGAAATAGGTCTTCAAGCTGAACGACAGCGCAAAGAACAACTGGTCCAGAATATACAGGCCCGAAGCAATCACCAGCCCCCAGCCGAACCAGTAAAGCCCACCATAGGCCAGAAACACCAGCGTCAGGCCGATATATTCAAAGCCCATCACGTTCCGTTCGCCATACTTGCCCAACGCGCGGCCCATGGATGGGGCGACCGCCATGTTGATCAGATAATTGATGAGGAGAAGGAGGGTCATCTCGCTGACCTTCATCCCGAAGCGCTCCACCATCATGAACCCGGCAAAGACCACAAAGATCTGCCGCCGCGCCCCGGCCATGAGTTGCAGCGCATAGTAAAGCCAATAGCGCCGCCGCAGGACCATGTGGCGGTGCTGCCGATGCGGGCTTTCGAATTGCGGATAGGCGATGGCCGCGAAAAGCACGATGGCAATCGTCAGGCCCCCCGATGCCAGATAGACCTTGTTGTAATCCAGCCCCAGCACATCCCACAGCGCCACAATCGCCCCGTAGGCCGCCAGCGACGCCCCCGCCCCAACCGCCACGATCCGACCCAAGACAATGGGCGCGCGGGCCTTGTCGATCCATTGCAGTTGCAGCGACTGGTTCACCGTCTCGAAATAATGAAACCCGATGGAGGAGAGGAGCGTCATCACCAGCAGCCCGCTGAAACCGGGAAACCACGCCGTCACCGACGTCGCCGCACCCAGCAGCGCCAGCATCACCAGCGCCAACACCTGCTCTCGCATCGCCAAGAGGATCGCGATGACCACCACGGCGAGGAGCCCCGGAATCTCCCGCACCGTATGCAGCCAGCCGATCTCCCGCCCCGTAAACGCCGCCACCTCGATGACGAAGTTGTTCAGAAGCGCCGACCAGGTCGCAAAGCTGAGCGGCATCGCGGCCGCCATGAGGTAAAGGAGCGCCTCTGGCCGCCGCCAGCGCGGCAGGCGAGAGGTCTCGGACAGGGGCATCGGGATGCGCATCTGTCGGGTTTAGCGAAGATGGGGGGGGAAGGCAAAGGGGGAAGGTTGTGCGAGGCACAATCTGCCCAGCCTCCCCTTCGCCCGGAATCAAGGCGCTTGCGCCGCCGGGCAGCGCCCGACCGCCCCCTCGGGCGGGCGCTTCTGCACCGTCAGCCTGCAGAACGTCGGCGGGAGGGGCTGGACCATAAAGTGCCTAGAACGGATGTCGCTCGCCCACCCGGCGGTCAGGCGTTGCCCTGTGTAGCATCAGCAGGTAGGTCTAAAATGGAATGTCTTGCGGACGCCACTGAACACTATCTAGCTCCAAAACGCTCATGGCAATCGGCTCTTCACCGTCCAGAATTGCACGAACAAACTCGGACTTTTGGATGGGCTCCATGAAAGACTTCCAACCAACCACCTCCAAATTCATTCGCCATAAGACTGCATCACCAAAATCGAAGTAGACCACACAGTAGCTATTTCTCCATCTTTGCGTAATGGTTGAAACAGTCGCAGTGAATTCGAAAACTGCTCGGCTTTGCCCAACCATCTTCTTTGTTCTTAAGTGACCAAAGAAACTCGGCTTGTCTCGCTTGAGACGCGTGCCGTCGACAACCCAGACCAGCGTCCCATATGCGACTTCGCGGGACTCGCGCTCATTTAAATCAATGTGAGAATGTTGGAACTCAACAAACAAACCAGCCAAAGAACGGATATCCGCAATATTTCGAAAGCCATCTTCTCCAACGTGCAGTACTTCTTGCCAGTCATCCGGGAAGTGTAGCTTCCAATCACGGTGCCATGGCGTCTCAGGCTCCTTCTTTATCGGACAGGCCGCAGACTTATGCGCCAAATGCCATATTCGAATTCGACCACATTTGGCTAATACCGAACCTCCACATGCTGGACAGGTTGCCTTTCCGCCCGGGCTTGCTTCTATTCTCTCAGTTCCCAATTTTGCAAAACGCACGCTACAACCTCACAAAAAACTCTGCGGATCGATATCCACCGCCAGCCGCAAATCCCTCGGCAGCTTGAACTGCGCCAGCCACTCAGCCAAAGCCGCCTGCAACGGGGCCGACTTCTCCGCCTTCACCAGCAGCCGCACCCGGTGCCGCCCCCGCACCCGGGCAATCGGCGCCGGAGCAGGCCCCCAGACCTCCGCCCCGATCCGCCTCAAAGGCTCGATCCGCCGCGCCAGTTCACCGCCGAAATCGAACACCTGCGCCACATCGGTTGACGACAGGATGATCCCCGCCATTCGACCATAGGGCGGCACCCCGGCGGCGCGACGCTCTGCCGCCTCTGCCGCCCAAAACGCCTCTTCATCGCCGCCCAGGATCGCGCGGATCACCGGGTGTTCGGGCTGGTGGGTCTGCAACCAGGCCTCCCCCTTCCGCTCTGCCGTCCGCCCCGCCCGGCCCGAGACCTGCCGCATCAGCTGAAACGTGCGTTCCGCCGCCCGCAGGTCGGAGCCCTGCAAGCCAAGGTCGGCGTCGATCACCCCCACCAGCGTCAAGAGCGGAAAGTTGTGCCCCTTCGCCACGATCTGCGTGCCGATGATGATGTCCGCCTCCCCCGCCGCGATCCCGGCAATCGCGGCCTTCAGCGCGCGGGCCGACCCGAAGAGGTCCGACGACAGCACCGCCACCCGAGCATCCGGGAACCGCGCCGCAACCTCCTCGGCCAACCGTTCCACCCCCGGACCGACGGCGGCCATCCGCCCCTCCACCCCACAGGCCGGGCAAGCCAAAGGCACCGGCTTCGTCGCCCCACACTGGTGGCAGACGAGCCGCTTCTGGAACCGATGCTCCACCATCCGCGCGTCGCAGTGGTCGCAGCCGACCTGATGCCCGCAGGCCCGGCACAGCGTCACCGGCGCGAACCCCCGGCGGTTCAGGAACAAGAGCGCCTGCTCCCCCCGCGCCACCACCGCATCGACCTTGGCGGCGAGGGTGGGGGATATCCAGCGGTCCCCCGGCAACCGCTCCAACCGCATGTCGATGGCCCGCATCTCGGGCAGATCGGCGGCGCCAAAGCGGGCACCAAGCTCCAGCCGCTGATACTTCCCCGCCTCCACATTGGCCCAGGATTCCAGTGAGGGCGTGGCCGAGGCGAGCACCACCGCACAGCCCGCAATCGACGCGCGCAGGACCGCCATGTCGCGGGCGTGGTACAGAACCCCATCCTCCTGCTTGTAGGAGGTGTCGTGCTCCTCATCCACCACGATCAGCCCAAGGTCCTGAAACGGCAGGAAAAGCGCTGATCGCGCGCCAACGACGAGGCCAGCCTCCCCCTCCGCTGCCATCCGCCAGAGCCGCCGTCGTTCGGTCATCGTGACGCCGGAATGCCATTCGGCCGGCCTTGCACCAAAGCGCGCCTCGACCCGCGCCAGGAACTCCGCCGTCAGCGCGATTTCCGGCAGCAAGACCAGCGCCTGCCGCCCGGCACGCAGACATTCCGCGACCGCCTCCAGATAGACCTCGGTCTTGCCCGACCCGGTGACGCCCTTCAGCAGCACCGCCGAATACCCCCCCAGCGCCACCGCCGCGACCAGCGCATCCCCGGCGGCGATCTGGTCGCCCTCCAGCCGCAGCACGCGGTCTGCCTTCAGCCGCGGATAGGGCGTGTCGCGCGGCGCGTCCTCCTCCGCCACCACGCCCAGCTTCACCAGGCCTTTGACGACTGAGGCCCCGCAGCCCGCCGCATCGGCCAGTTCCCCCAACGTCACCGGGGCATTGCCAAATTCCCGCAGCGCCTCCACCACCCGGTGCCGCGCGTCGGTCAGCGTGTTCGGCACCGGTCCCGCAAGCCGATAGACCCGCCGGGTAGAGGGCGGGTCACCCAAGCCTGGCGTCCGCGTCGCCAGCCGCAGCATCGCGGGCAGCGGCGTCAACGTGTAATCTGCCGCCCGGGCAAGAAATGCGCGTAGTTCCGCCCGCATTGGCCGCGCGTCCAGCACCCGATTTACCGCCCGCACCTTGGCAGGGTCCCACCCCCCGACCCCCGGCCCCCAGACCACCCCCAGCACCCGACGCGGACCCAGCGGGACCTCGACGAAATCGCCGTCGCCGCAGCCACCTTCGGGCGCGCGGTAGTCCAACACCCGGCCCAAAGGCTCGGTCGTCAGCACGCCCACCAGATCGCCTGGCCGATAGACCCGGTCCGCCAACCTGCAACCTTTCCCTTGTGTGCCGGTTGGGGTAAACCCCGACCTGACCCCATACAACCCTTCGCGAAGGACCATCCCATGAAATTCTTCATCGACACCGCCGACGTGGAGGCCATCCGCGAACTTCATGACCTTGGCATGGTCGACGGCGTGACCACAAACCCCTCGCTGATCCTGAAATCCGGCCGCGATATCCTTGAGGTCACGAAGGAAATTTGCAGCTTCGTCAAAGGCCCCGTCTCGGCCGAGGTTGTGGCCCTGAAAGCCGAGGATATGATTGCCGAGGGTCGCAAACTCGCCGCCATCGCCCCGAACATCGCAGTGAAAGTGCCGCTGACCTGGGACGGGTTGAAAGCCTGCAAGGTGCTGTCGGGTGAGGGGTTCATGGTCAACGTCACCCTCTGCTTCTCCGCCAACCAGGCGCTGATCGCGGCCAAGGCGGGGGCGACCTTCATCTCGCCCTTCATCGGGCGGCTGGATGACCTGAACCTCGACGGGCTGGACCTGATCGGCGACATCCGCACGATCTATGACAATTACGACTTCAAGACCCAGATCCTCGCGGCCTCGATCCGCAGCGCCAACCACGTGAAGGACTGCGCGATGATCGGAGCCGACGTCGTCACCGCCCCCCCCGCCGTCATCAAGGCCCTCGCGAGCCACGTGCTGACCGACAAGGGGCTGGAGCAGTTCATGAAGGACTGGGCGCAGACGGGGCAGAAGATTTTGTAGGTCGGGGTTCACCCCGACTCTTTTCTCCCACACGCCGGGCTGAAGCCCGGCCTACGACGGCCTACGCCGCCCTACGTAGGTCGGGCTTCAGCCCGACTCTCCCCAACACCACCCCCAAGCGCCTCCCCTCCCCCTCGTGGGGAGGGGTCGGGGGTGGGGGGCGGCGCAGCGTAGGGTGGGGTTCCACCCCACCATCCCCATACGCCCCCCCTTTCGTCAGATTTGCCCAAAGCAAATCTGACCGCGCCCGACCCGTCCCCCGCGTGCCTGGCGCGGTCAACTTTTCGCGCCGGATTCGGAAAAATTGGACGGTTGCTTACTTCATTACGCGCAGGCTCCCCTGATACTAAAGATCGGACCAAGCGTTTGCATGCTTTGCAAGTATCCTGTAGATTCAGCAGACATAAGCGGAACGGAATGGATTCTGTATGGGTAATTCGCGCGAACACCATTGGTGGCCTGTGGCGTTACAATCATATTGGGCTACCCTTGGAAACGTTAAACGGATGTCACATAATGGAAATACTCAATCCAAGAAGTATTGGAACGCGAAAATTGCCAGGAAGAGTCATGGTCACACAATCGTCCTTGATCACGATTTTTGGCGTGACAACTTTGAAGATGCGTTTCGGGAAGCTGATGATTCAATCCATAGGGTTGCACAGGGATGCATGCGACTGTTCTCTTTGACGAAGTTCGTCAAGCTATTGGGGCGAGCCGCAAGAAGTCGTATCAGTAGAAGGACTGGAATTGAGGATTTTTCTGAGTATGTTTACATTGATGCAAATCTAAGGCGAGACCTCGTAAACCTATGCCTTTCGCTTCTCATTCGTAGTCCGGGAAATCGACATAGGCTAGAGAGAGCAGGGGCGTCATTTGGTTTGCCTGCCAACGAGGAAGTTGGAAAAATGAATATGAAGATTCAAGTAGAGCGAATGAATGAGCATTATAAAGATGGGTTTCGCGGTAACGTTTTTCCCTTGATAATTTATTCACATGTTACGGAGTTCATCTACGGTGACGGTTTACTTGACGGAATTTCGCGAAGTGTTGGCGGCACTTTTCTCCGAGGGCATGCTTTAGTGCCATTAACTCCACACATCTGCGTTCTACTGGCGACTCCGCACAACATCAAGGGCAATACGAACGCACGTACGCTGTTTGCGCCGCCCTGGCTTGTCGATGAGATAAACTCAGCTACACAAGTTTATTCCAAGTCAGTATTATTCTATGCCTCCAGAAGCCCTACATTAACTGAGGACTTCAAGAGGAATGAACACCGTTGCTACAAGGGACATATGACAGATACGATTAAAACCCTCGTTGATCTTTGTGGTGAGCGGGAGTTGCGCCGATTTTTCGTCTAGGCATATTCATACCCCCCTACCTCACCACAGGCAGCAACTCCTCCCCTTCCGGCCCGGCCTTTTCCCCATACTACCGCTACACCACCCCCTGCATCTTCACCGCCCCCCACCCCCCTGTTGCCCCAAAACCCCACCTCCCCACCCCTCACAGAAAACAGTCGCCAACCACCTTAACTTTCGCCTATAGTGCACGGAATTCGTGTCCAAAACCCTGCGTGAGACCCCATGATCGAACCTGACCTCCGCGACATCATCCTTGCCCGGCCAGAGCGGCTGTTGGAGGATCGCCATGTCATGAACGCCCTCGTCGGCGCGAATGAGCGGGCGATGGGAAGCAATATCGTCGATCTGCGCGGCATTGCCATGCAGCGGCTGGAGACGCGGCTGGACCAGTTGGAGGATACCCACCGCTCGGTCATCGCGGCGGCGTATGAAAACCTTGCCGGGACCAATCAGGTCCACCGTGCCGTGCTGCAGCTGCTGGAACCGACCAGTTTCGAGGGTTTGATCGCGGTGCTGGCCAAGGATGTTGCGCGCACCCTGCGGGTGGATTTCGTGCGGCTGATCCTGGAAACCGTGCAAGAGGATGGGGCGTCGGACCCCGCACTCCACCGTCTTGGCGAAACCGTGCAGGTCGCAGCGCGGGGGTTTGTCGGCAACTATCTGACCAACGGTCGCAACGGCCCCTCTCGCGCGGTGGTTTTGCGCGCGACAACGCCGCTGGCGGCCAGCGTCTATGGCGCGCAGGCTGGCGACATCCGGTCCGAGGCGATCATGCGGCTTGATCTGGGCCACGGGCGCTTGCCGGCGGCTTTGGTCTTTGGCTCGGAGGATCCGCATCAGTTCAAGGCGCTGCATGGGACCGATCTGCTGGCCTTCTTTGCGGCAGCTTTCGAACGCTGCATGCGGCAATGGCTTGAATGACGCGGTCCGGGTCCGAAGCCCGGGCCCTTGATGCCACCCGGTGCCTTGCCCCGGCGCTTGGCCATGCGGTTGCCGACTGGCTGGCGCAGCGTGCGGCGCTTGGTGGTGCAGCCCCGGCCACGATCGAGGCTTACGGGCGCGATGTGACGCGGTTTCTTGCCTTTCTGGCCCGGCATCGCGGCGGAGCCGAGGGGCTGGCGGCGGTTGCTGTCTTGTCACAGGGCGACCTGCGCGCCTGGATGGCCGCCGAACGTGACCGCGGCCTGTCGGCACGGTCCCTTGCGAGGGCCTTGTCGGCGGTCAAGGGCTTTACCGCCTGGGCCGCCGATCGGACGGGGGCGGATGCGACCATCCTGCTGTCTGCCAAGGGTCCAAGGGTCCGCCGCAATTTGCCCCGCCCCCTGGACGAGGCCGGCGCAGCGGCGGTGCTGGACACGATCGGCGACGACGCCCGCGAGCGTTGGATCGCCGCCCGCGACACCGCCGTTGTCACGCTGCTGTATGTGCTTGGCCTGCGGATTTCCGAAGCCTTGGCGTTGACCGGGGCCCACCACCCGCTTTCCGAGGTGGTGCGGATCACCGGAAAGGGTGCCAAGACGCGGATCGTGCCGGTGATCCCGGCCGCGCAGGCCGCAGTTGCGGAATATGCGCGGCTTTGCCCATTTGACCTTGTCCCCGAAGCGCCGCTGTTTCGTGGCGCGCGCGGCGGGCCCCTGAACCCAAGGCTGGTTCAGCTTGCCACCGAACGCGCCCGGCTGCGGCTTGGACTGCCCGCATCGGCCACGCCTCATGCGCTGCGCCACAGCTTTGCAACGCATCTTTTGGCGGCGGGTGGCGATTTGCGGGCGATCCAGGATCTTTTGGGCCATGCCTCGCTGTCGACGACCCAAGCCTATACCGCCGTGGACGCCGCCCGGCTGCTGGAGGTCTATGACCGGGCCCATCCGCGCGCGCGCCTCTGACCTGGCATTGCCGCCTGTTGCACCTGTCGCAGTTTTCCGCCATCACAACCATATGACCCCGCGCCTGAAAGCTCTTGCCGTTCATCTGCTGACCGCCTCTGGAGCGGTTCTGGCCATGTTCGCGATGCTCGCCGCCGTGACCGAGGCGTGGAGCCTGATGTTCCTCTGGCTGGTTGTGGCGCTGATTGTCGACGGCGTCGACGGCCCCCTGGCGCGGCGCTACGACACCCAGAAGAACTGGCCGACCTATGATGGCGTCCTGATGGACCTGATCGTGGATTACCTGACCTATGTCTTCATCCCGGCCTTTGCGCTGTTCAAGTCCGGCCTGCTGACGGGCTGGACCGGATGGGTTGCGATCGTCGTGATCTGCTATGGCTCGGTCATCTATTTTGCCGACACGCGGATGAAGACCAAGGACAAGAGCTTTGCCGGTTTTCCTGCCTGCTGGAACATGGTTGTCCTCGTCCTGTTCGCGACCCGCCCGGGTGAGATGGTGATCCTGTTCGTTGTCATCCTTCTTAGCGTGGCGATGTTCACCAGCCTCAAGTTCGTACACCCGACACGCACCCAGCGCTGGCACGAGGTGTCGCTGGCGATCTGCGTGCTTTGGATTGCGCTGGCCGCCTGGGCCGCGATGATGGATTTCCAGATCGGCTTCGTCACCCAGGCAAGCCTGGTGTTGTGCTCGCTTTACCTCGGTCTGGCCGGGATCGTGCAGCAAGTCATCCCAGCCAGAATTCGCCGCCTGCGCTAGCGCCAGGTGCGGCGGGCAGTATTGCCCACCCAACGGTCAGCCCAAAGCGTCCGAACAGCGCGCACAGGTTGCCGGGTGCTGGTGGGTGCCCACGTCGGGCAGCACTTTCCAGCAGCGCTCGCATTTTGCGCCCGTCGCCGGGTGGAACAGCACCGCCACGTCAGCCACATCCGCCAGCGCAAACGCCCCCACCGGGACTGCCGCCTGCCGAATGGCAAGGCCGGAGGTGATGCAGAGTTCGGCGAAATCCACGCTGCCAAGCACCGCAGCGAGCGTCGGGCTGACAAACACCTCCGGTGCCGCCTCAAGGCTAGAGCCGATCACCTTTGCCGTGCGCTGCACCTCTAGCGCGCCGGTCACGACACGACGGGCATCGCGCAGCGCATCCCATTTGGTCGCCAGCGCCTGATCCAGCCACGCCTTCGGCGTTTCCGGAAAATCCACCAGATGGATCGACGACTGCTCTCCCGGGAACCGCTCCAGCCAGACCTCTTCCATCGTAAAGACGAGGACTGGGGCTAACCATGTCGTCAGCCGGTGGAACAGGATATCCAGCACCGTCCGACATGCCCTACGGCGCAAGCTGGTGGGTGCGTCGCAGTAAAGCGCGTCCTTGCGGATGTCGAAATAGACCGCGGAAAGGTCCGTGGTGCAGAAGGCAAAAAGCTTCTGGAACACGCCCTGGAAATCGTACTTGGCGTAGCCCTCGCGCACCTCACCGTCGAGTTCGGCGAGCCGGTGCAGCACCCAGCGCTCCAGTTCCGGCATCTCGGCGGCGTCCACCCGCTCGGCCTCGGTGAACCCCTGCAAAGCGCCCAGCATGTAGCGCATCGTGTTGCGCAAACGCCGGTAGCTGTCGGCGACGCCTTTCAGGATTTCCTTCCCGATCCGAAGGTCAACCGTATAGTCCGACTGCGCCACCCATAGACGCAGGATATCGGCACCATATTCGCCGATCACCTCTTGCGGCGCGGTGGTGTTGCCCAGCGACTTGGACATCTTCATGCCCTTCTCGTCCAGCGTGAAGCCGTGGGTCAGCACCCCCCGGTACGGCGCGCGGCCCTTGGTACCGCAGGCCTGCAGCATGGAGGAATGGAACCAGCCGCGATGCTGGTCGGTACCCTCGAGATACAAGTCCGCGATCCCGTCCTTGGACCCATCTTCGCGGTCGCGCAGCACGAAGGCGTGGGTAGAGCCTGAATCGAACCACACATCCAGCACGTCGAATACTTGTTCATAATCAGCCGGATCGACGATGCCATCAAGCATCCGCTCCTTGAAGCCCTGCACATACCAGACATCCGCACCCTCGGCCTCGAAGGCCGCCTTGATCCGGGCGTTCACCTCGGCGTTCCGAAGCAGGAAGTCCGGCGCATCCGGCCTTGCCCCCTTCTTCACGAACGCCGTCAGCGGCACGCCCCAGGCGCGCTGGCGCGACAGCACCCAATCGGGCCGCGCCTCGATCATCGAATGCAGGCGGTTCCGCCCGGTCGCCGGGGTCCATTCGACCAGCTGATTGATCGAGTTCAGCGCCCGCTTGCGGATCGTCTCGCCATAGGTGGTCATCCCGTCATCCAGCACCTTGTCGATGGCGACAAACCACTGCGGCGTGTTGCGATAGATGACAGGGGCCTTCGACCGCCAGGAATGCGGGTATGCATGCTTGAGCTTCGCCTTGGCAAAAAGCGCCCCGGAATAGGCCAGCTGCTTGATGACGCTGACGTTGGCCGGGCCTTCCTTGCCATCCGGTAGGATGATGTGCTGGCCGCCGAACAAGGGCAGGTCGGGGCGGTAAGAGCCATCCGCCTCGACGTTGTAGGTCATCTTGAGGTTGTACTTCACACCCAACTGATAGTCGTCATCGCCATGGCTGGGCGCCGTATGCACAAACCCCGTCCCCGTCTCATCGGTGACGTGATCTCCCGGGAGCATGGGGACGTCATAGTCCCATTCGCCGTTGCCGCCTTCGACGCCGCGGAAGGGGTGGGCGAGGGTGAGAGAACGAAGCTCTTCAGAACTCACAAACCTGACCTCGGTCCAGTCAGTCACTTTTGCAGCATTGAAAGCTTCCTGCGCCCGCGTCAGCGCGAAAAGGACTCTGTCGCCCTTTTTCGCCGGGCTACCTTCAGCGACCTCGTTCACAACGAAGAGACCGTGGGGCAGATCAGGATTGAAGGCAACCGCGCGGTTCTGAGGAATAGTCCAAGGCGTCGTCGTCCAGATCACGACGCGCGCACCGACAAGAGACTTCGCCAACGGGATCAGTTGGTTACGTCGTTCCTTGATTTGCTCGCCAGCCTGCCGCAGAAGATCGGCGACAACATCCTCACTGATTGGACCATCTCCATCACCATCGCGAACGCGCGAGGCACCTCCCGCAGGCTTGATGCGCTCTTCATCTGACGCAACCACCTCAAACGCCACCCAGACCTGATGGCTGGTACGGTCTTGATACTCCACCTCCGCCTCGGCAAGCGCGGTCTTTTCTACCGGCGACCACATCACCGGCTTTGAGCCCTGATAGAGGCTCCCATTCATCACGAACTTCATGAACTCGTCGGCGATCACCGCCTCGGCGTGGTAGTCCATCGTGAGGTAGGGCTTGTCCCAGGCGCCGGTGATGCCCAGGCGCTTGAACTCGTCCCGTTGCACGCCGATCCAGCCCTCGGCGAACCTCCGACATTCCTGGCGGAAATCCACCACGTCCACGTCGTCCTTGTTCAGCCCCTTGGCGCGGTATTGTTCTTCGATCTTCCACTCGATCGGCAGACCGTGACAGTCCCAGCCCGGCACATAGCGTGCATCGCGGCCCATCATCTGCTGGCTGCGCACCACCATGTCCTTCAAGACCTTGTTCAGCGCGTGGCCGATATGGAGGTGCCCGTTGGCATAGGGCGGGCCGTCGTGCAGCACGAACGGCACCCGCCTGGCTGCGGAGGAGCGCAGGCGGTCATAGACGCCGATCCGCGCCCAGCGGGCCAGCCAATCGGGTTCACGCTGGGGCAGGCCCGCGCGCATCGGAAACGGGGTGTCGGGCAAAAAGACGGTATCACGATAGTCGGGAACAGCAGTGTCGGACGTGTCGGTCGACATGGGCAAACTCGCGGTCAAAAGGGGGAATGATCAGCCAAGTGCTACGAACCCGGCGGCTGGGTCAGCCCGCCGGGCTGCTAATTCGACGCGAGATCAGCCTATGTTCCATGCCCGGGCTTATAAAAGAACCTCCTGCCCGGGTAAAGCCCAAGGCGATCAAGGTACCGCGCCCCGCTGGCCGAAATGTCGCGGCCGCATCGGCAAGGCTTTCCATTTCCGGAACCATCGGCGATCCTGTGTGCATGCCCCTTGGGCCAACCGTCGCGCGACAGAAAGAGGGGTCAGATGAAAGAGCCATCCCTGAACGTCCTTGGCCAAACGCTTGAGCCCTGCTCGCTTGATCCGGTTACCGGGTTTTTCCGCAACGGGTGTTGCGACACCGGCCCGATGGATCGGGGGCTGCATACGGTCTGCGCGTTGATGACGGCCGAGTTTCTGGCCCTGTCGAAATACCTTGGCAACGATTTGTCCACCCCGCGCCCGGAATTCGGCTTTGTCGGGCTAAAGCCGGGTGACCAGTGGTGTCTTTGCGCCGGGCGCTTTCTGCAGGCGCATCAGGAAGGGGCTGCCCCCAGGGTCCGGCTTGGCGCCACGCATCAGGCGACCCTAGACATTGTCCCGCTAGAGGTTTTGCAGCTTTACGCGCTGTGACGTGACCGTCGGCCGGTCACCCGCGATTTGCTGCTGCCCGCACCGCGCCATCGTCGCGCATCAGATCATCGATGAACATGCTGAGAAGTTGCGGCCGGCCACTGACCCCGGCCTTGCGATAGATCGCGTTGGTCTGGGCCTTGACGGTACCCTCGCTGGTGGCGCGCAAACCGGCGATTTCCGCGGTCGACAGGCCCTTGATCGCAAACAAGGCCACATCCTGCTCTGACGGCGTCAAGCCCCACTCGACAAAGCGTTCCTGCAAAACATCCCCAAACGCGGCCGATGCCCGCCGCAGCCGCTCTTCGGCGCGATGCTGGCCGCGCAGGGCCTGGCGCAGCATCAACCCGCCCAGAACCACCCCGAGCGTCAGTCCAACTGCGGCCCCGATCTCCATGAACTCGCGCATTTCCCAACTGACAGGCGTGGTCCGGATGCCGAACAGCGACGACAGGATGTCCGAGACAAAGAATACTGCGCAGATCGCCTGAATAAGAAAAATGGCCGTATAGGCGACAACACGTTTCAATCGTCGAACCACCCGGATGACACCGTGAGCATGCCTAGGCCCACCGTCCTATTCACCATCGTCCCCGCCGTCGTCCCCGCCATCGTCCCCGCCGTCGTCTCCACCGTCGTCCCCGCCATCGTCCCCGCCGTCGTCTCCACCGTCGTCTCCACCGTCATCCGATCCATCATCCGATCCGTCATCCGAGCCATCGTCCGAGCCATCATCGGGGGTTTCGTCGGCATCGTCATTGGCGTCATCCACGTCATTCACATCGTTCACGTCATCGATGTCATCCATGATCGCAACCTCTGCTTCGTCTCCGATACCCGGTTGCCAAAGATCGCGCAGGATCTCGCCTGTGTTGGGATTGAAAATGATCTCGCGAACCCCGCCATTGCGCGAGGCACTGATACGCACCCGGCCCAACAAGGTACGCTCCTGAACCAGGATCTCGAAGCCCTGCTGCGTCAATTGCTTGACAATATTGGCAGCCAAATCCTGGGCGTAGGCAGGCGAGATCATCGCCGTCCCCAGGATCAGACCCAAAATAAGGTGCTTGCGAGTCATCGGTTCACTTTTCCTGCCGCCGGGTGGCACTGTGAGGCAACGCAATGGCCCCGGCAATACCGGGGCCATGTTCTGGTCAGAGTGTCAAATCAATCGTCGCCGTCGCCACCCTCGCCGTCGCCACCCTCGCCTTCGCCCTCGCCTTCGCCTTCGCTGTCGCTGTCGCCTTCGCTGTCGCTATCGCTGTCGTCGTCGCTTTCGTCTTCGCTTTCGTCTTCGCTTTCGTCTTCGACTTCGTCCTCAACTTCGTCCTCGACTTCGTCTTCGCTTTCATCTTCTGCGAAGTCTTCGTCTACCGTGCTGATCTCGGTGCCGACCTTGCCGACGTAGTCATCATCAAGTTCGTTCGTCTCGGACTTCACGATAGCGCCGGTTTCGTTGTCATAGACGACTTCGACGACGACGTCGCCCTTGACCGCCTCGACCTTGGTCTGGGTCGGGCCCGACTTGACCTCGACATAGCTGTAGCTTTCGGCAAGGTAAGAGTCGGCCAGGGCATTGGCATCGATTGCTGCTTGGGCCATCGTGGCCGACAGGGCCAGGCCGGCGGTGCACATCATCAGGCGGGTCTTGAGTTTCATGGTCGTCTCCATCTTGGATTATGGGCGCTTCGTCGGCCCGGCTTGTGTTGTTCCGGGGTGCCCCCTCGGTCGGTGTCTGCATGGTGCCAACAGCGCCGAAACTCTGGCCGCAATCCATTGTCCTGCGGTTTAATCCGCGCCTCTACTCATCAAGCTTACGGCCGTAAACTAATGTTTAGACCGCGCTCGGCCTGCGGCTGGGGTTTAGAGACCTATAGTCAAGGTTTAGGCTGCGGCCCATCGGACCCTGGTTGATGGACCGGCCGGCGCTCTCTCTGCACCCTTCACGCACCGGGCAGATTTCGACGGATGACCGATCGAAGGTGTGCCGGCAGCAACAGGAGCACTGAATGCGGAAACTGATTCTTACGACGACGGCCCTTGTAAGCCTGACGATTGCCTCGGCCCATGCCGACACTCTGGCAGACAAGGTCGTGCAGGACCTGACGGCACGCGGCTACACCAGCATCGAAGTCTCTGTCGGGCCGACCCAGCTCATGGTTGAAGGGTACCAGCCCACCGCCAAAATCGAGATGATCCATGATCTGGTGACCGGGGCTGTCCTCAAAGAAGAGACCGAAACGCTCGACCCGGCGGAAATCAACGATGACTACACGCCGGGCGTTGAGATCGAAGATGTCGCGCAGGACTTTCTGGATGCTGACGGGAAAGCGATCACCGATGACGAAGCGTTGAACGACGTGCTCGCCAACCAGGTGACCAACGATCTGGTCACGCGCGGCTATACGACGGTCGAAACGCTGATCGGGCCAAACCAGGTTCGCGCCAGCGGCTACAACGCGACCGGCGACACGATCGAGGTCGTCTACGACCGTGTAACCGGCGCGGTGATACGCGAGTCGACCAGCATGGGTTTGCCGAACGACGACGACTTTGCTCCCGGTACCCTGATCGAAGATGTCGGCTTTGATTTCCTGGACAGCGAGGGCAACGTCATCGTGCCAGAGGATTCGGATGATGTGGACGTGATCGAGGACGACGAAGCAGAAGACGAAGCAGAAAGAGACGACGACACCGACGACGACACCAGTTCTGACGACGACGGCTCCGAAAGCGAAGACGGCGGTGAAGGTGGTGAAGGTGGCGAAAGCGACGGGGGCGAAGGTGATGGTGGCGAGGAGTGATCGCAAAGCCTGACGCGGGCATCGGGCTCCGGTTTCACCGGGGCCCGATTGCCTTTAGGGGTCGAGCCCCGGCTTGGTGGCCCAAGCACCCACCGAAAAGGGTGGCAGACCGGTCTGCAAACCCCGGCCCTAGACCTTCATGTCCTGCCCTAGATGCCGGGCCACCGTGAAGATGTCCTTGTCGCCCCGGCCGCACATGTTCATGACGATGATGTGGTCTTTCGGTAGGGTCGGGGCAATCTTCATCACCTGCGCCAGCGCATGGCTCGGCTCCAGCGCGGGAATGATCCCTTCCAGCTTGCAGCACAGTTGGAACGCCTCCAGCGCCTCGGCATCGGTGATGCTGACGTACTGCGCGCGACCGATGTCATGCAGCCAGGAATGTTCCGGCCCGATCCCGGGATAGTCGAGGCCCGCACTGATGCTGAAACCCTCGAGTATCTGCCCGTCCTTGTCTTGCAAAAGGTAGGTCCGGTTGCCGTGCAATACCCCGGGCCGCCCGCCCGTCAAGGACGCACAATGCTCCATCCGGTCGTCCACACCCTTGCCGCCCGCTTCGACCCCGACGATGTTGACCGACGGATCATCAAGGAACGGATAGAACAGGCCCATCGCGTTTGACCCGCCGCCGATCGCGGCAACCAGCGTGTCGGGCAAGCGGCCCGCACCTTCCTGCTCCTCAAGCTGCCAGCGTACTTCCTTGCCGATGATGCTTTGGAAATCCCGCACCATCGCCGGATAGGGGTGCGGCCCGGCAACGGTACCGATACAGTAAAACGTGTCGCGGACGTTGGTCACCCAGTCGCGCAAGGCATCGTTCATCGCGTCCTTCAGTGTTCCACGACCCGAGGTCACCGGAATGACCTCGGCCCCCAGAAGCTTCATCCGGAACACATTCGGCGCCTGACGCTCTACGTCATGGGCGCCCATGTAGACCACACATTGCAAGCCGAACTTGGCGCAAACCGTGGCCGTCGCCACCCCATGTTGCCCAGCCCCGGTTTCGGCGATGATCCGGGTTTTGCCCATCCGGCGGGCCAGGATGATCTGGCCCAGCACGTTGTTGATCTTGTGCGCGCCGGTGTGATTAAGTTCGTCGCGCTTCAGATAGACCTTGGCCCCACCCAGATGGTCGGTCAGCCGGGGCGCAAAATACAAAGGGCTGGGACGGCCGACATAATGCTTCCAGAGATCCTCCATCTCGGCCCAGAAACTAAGGTCCGTCTTGGCATGCTCGTACCGGGCTTCCAGTTCCAGGATCAGCGGCATCAAGGTTTCGCTGACAAAGCGCCCGCCAAACAGTCCAAAGCGGCCCTGTTCGTCCGGCCCCGTCATGTAGCTGTTCAACCCGTCTTCGGCCATGGCATCTTCTCCCCAAAGTCATGTCGGGTCTATCGAACCCGCCGCCAATCGTAAAGCCAGAGCATGGCCCCGCTCAGCCGCCTTCCAACTGCTGCTGCACATAGGATTCCACCAACTTCCGAAATGGCATGATCTCTTTCGACCAGCGGCGAAATGCCGCCTCATGTTCAGCAGCCAGGGCCAAGATGTCGGCTTCGGCTTTGAACACCACGGCGTCAGGGTGCGCGGGTTCCCGGGCGAAGCGGCGGCCCATCCGGGCCTCGGCCCAAGCGATTTCGTCGCCATGGGCGGCAACCCGGTCCTGCCAGACCGACTCGGAAAAGGCGAACCGTTGGTGTCCGAAACCATGAGGCCTTTTGGCCACGGCTTGCACCCTCTGGACCGGCCACTTCCACGTTGAAACGTTCGGGCTGTTTCGCAACCAGTAAAGCATTGCGAAGGTCTCGGCGCTCATGCTTTCGTTGGCGCGCCTTTTTGTCACCCTATCCAAAGTCAAGCCAACCCGTGCGGCAATGTCGCCGACGACATCGCGTCCGGCCGCGCTGTCGGGAGAGTACAAGACATAGTCTATCGCCCCGCGCCCAAAGAATGCTTCCCAAGGTTCTAGCCGTTGACGGTACCGCGGGAGGGGTACGGATTTAATGGTGCAGGATCGGCGCTTGATCACTTCCTGCAATGCGCTCTGCAAGAAGGCATACGGTTCGCGCAAATAAACGATCACACGGATCTCGTCAAAGTCCGCGGCTACGGCGGACCACAGTCTTTCAATCTCGCGCCGGCCAAATCGCGAGGACAGATCTTCGCCTGAAATGATCAAATTTTGACGACCGGATGCGATATGCTCTTTCATGCGGCGGCGGTTTGCAGCGGCTTGCTGGTGCCAGTCGGCCAGAGATTTGGCCCAGCCAGCCTTGATCAGATCAGGTGCCTTTTCTTCGCAAAACAGCATCGACATGCCATAGGAATGATTGGGGTTAAAGAGATCCAGATAAGCTGTTGTCCCGTCGTCATAGCCCGTCAGCGATAACTGGATCGCGGTAGAGCCAGTCTTGTGCATGCCGATATGCAGGAAAAGTGTTCTTACCACGCTTGTTGAGCCTTGGTTGCCTCTACAAGCGCCCTGATCCGCCCTGCATCCTTGACCCCCGGCGCGCTTTCCACGCCGCTCGCGACGTCGACCTGCCGCGCCCCGGTCAGCCGCACCGCCTCGGCCACGTTATCGGCGGTAAGGCCCCCGGCAAGCATCCAGGGGCAAAGCCATTTGCGCCCGACCAGAAGCCGCCAGTCGAAGGTAAGCCCGTTGCCCCCCGGAAGCACTGAACCCGGCGGGGCCTTGGCGTCGATCAGGATCTGGTCGGCCACCAGCGAATAGTCCAGCAGCGGCTTCAGATCCGCCTCAGCCGCTACCCCGATCACCTTCATCACCGGCAACCCATACCGCGCCTTCACTTCGACCACGCGAGCGGAGCTTTCATGGCCGTGCAGTTGCAGCATGTCGAGTGGCACCGCCGCCACCAGCGCATCCAGCGCAGCATTGTCGGCATCGACGGTCAAGGCCACCTTGCAAAGCCCCGCAGGTGCGGCAACTGCCAGACTGCGTGCCACCTCAAGCGTCACGAAGCGCGGGGACTTTGGGAAAAAATTGAACCCGGCATAGGCGGCCCCGGCTTCTGCCACAGCCGCCACATCCGCCAGGGTCCGCACCCCACAGATCTTGACCCGCACCTGAGCCGTCACCGCCGACCCGGTCGTTCCAACAGCGCCAAGACATCGTCCGCCGGGCCCGCCTTGCTGTCGCGGATCACCGCCAGCTCGCGTTCCAGACGTGACACTTCGCGCGCTTTGGTGCTTGCGGCTGAGCGATGCTTGATTTCGCGCACCCATTCCCAGACAAAACCGATCATCACGCCCGCGACGATCCCGGCAAAGAACACCAAGAACAGCGGCAGCTCTATCCGCCAGGTCAGCCCTGCCAGTTCGGCCAGATCTTCAGGCAAAAGCCGCACCGTGACCGGGACACGGTTGGCCACTGCAAGCATCAGCAATCCCAGACCAAAAAGCGCCAGGAACAGCCAGCGGACATATCGGATCATGCAATGGGGCCCCTTTGCTTTGCCGCCACTATCCGCCCGATCCAGGCAAGGCGCAAGTCACCGGCGGGCGAGGGTCATTTGTCGTTCAGCCGGTCGCGCAAAAGCTTGCCGGTCTTGAAGAACGGGACCTGCTTGTCATCTACCTGAACCGCCTCGCCGGTGCGGGGGTTGCGCCCCAGGCGGGCATCGCGGGCCTTGACGGAAAAGGCCCCGAAGCCGCGAAGCTCCACCCGGTCGCCCTTGGCCAGGGCGTCAATGATCTCTTCAAAGACCGTGTTCACGATCCGCTCGACATGGCGCAGGGTAAGATGCGGGTTTTCATCCGCGATCTTCTGGATCAATTCAGACCGGATCATCGTCATGTCCCCCCGGGTGGTCGGCTCCGCATGCATCGCCGCAGGTGCCGCCCCAACGTTATCATCAGATTATAGCGCTGCGATCTGGCCGGTGACAAACGAAAACCGGGACTTGGCCTGGCCCCAAAAGGGGAAAGGCCCCGCCTTTCGGACGGGGCCTCTCGATTTTCAACCGAAAGGAAGGGTTCAACTGCGGTCCTTCAGCGCCGCACCCAGGATATCGCCCAAGGACGCACCCGAATCGGATGAGCCATATTGTTCGACCGCTTCTTTCTCTTCGGCGATTTCGCGCGCCTTGATCGACAGGCCCAGCTTGCGGGTCTTGGGGTCAATGTTGGTCACGCGCACATCGATCTTGTCACCAACCTGAAAGCGTTCCGGGCGCTGGTCGGCGCGGTCACGGCTCAGGTCGCTGCGGCGGATGAACGACTTGGCACCGTTGTACTCTACCTCAACGCCACCCTCTTCGATCGCGGTCACGGCAACGGTGATGATCCCGCCCCGCTTCACGCCATCGACCGCATCGGTGAAGTTGTCCTCACCCAGCGCCTTGATCGAAAGCGAGATACGCTCCTTCTCGACGTCCACCTCGGTGACAGCGGCATGCACCGTGTCGCCTTTGCGGTAGGTCTGGATCGCCTCTTCGCCGCGGGTGTCCCACGACAGGTCCGACAGGTGGACCATGCCGTCGATGTCGTTGTCGAGGCCGACGAACAGACCGAATTCGGTGATGTTCTTGACTTCGCCTTCGATCTGGCTGCCCACGGGATGCGTTTCCGCGAAGACTTCCCACGGGTTGCGCTGCGTTTGCTTCAGGCCAAGGCTGACCCGACGCTTGGCGCTGTCAATCTCCAGCACCATGACGTCGACTTCCTGGCTGGTCGAGACGATCTTGCCGGGATGCACGTTCTTCTTGGTCCAGGACATTTCCGAGACGTGGACCAGACCTTCGACCCCCGCTTCCAGCTCCACGAAGGCGCCGTAGTCGGTGATGTTGGTGACCCGGCCTTTGTGAGTGGTGCCAAGCGCGTACATCTTCTCAACCGCATCCCACGGATCGGACTGCAGCTGCTTCATGCCCAAGGAAATACGGTGGGTTTCCTTGTTGATCTTGATGACCTGCACTTTGACAGTCTCACCAATGGCAAGGATTTCCGACGGGTGGTTGACGCGACGCCAGGCCATGTCGGTGACATGGAGGAGGCCGTCAACACCGCCAAGGTCAACAAACGCACCGTATTCAGTGATGTTCTTGACCACGCCATCGACGGTCTGACCCTCAGTGAGGTTTCCGATGACTTCAGCACGCTGTTCGGCACGGCTTTCTTCCAGGATCGCACGGCGCGAGACAACGATGTTGCCCCGGCGACGGTCCATCTTCAGGATCTGGAACGGCTGCTTCATGCCCATCAGCGGGCCCGCATCCCGCACGGGACGCACGTCAACCTGGCTGCCCGGCAAGAAGGCCACAGCGCCACCAAGATCGACGGTAAAGCCACCCTTGACCCGGCCAAAGATCGCGCCATCGACGCGGATCTCGCTGGCATAGGCCTTTTCCAGACGATCCCAGGCTTCCTCGCGGCGGGCCTTTTCACGGCTGATCTGGGCTTCCCCACGGGCATTTTCCACGCGGTCCAGATAAACCTCGACGGTGTCGCCGACCTTGATCGAGACTTCCTCACCGGGGTTTGCAAATTCTTTCAGGTCGATGCGGCCTTCCATCTTGTAGCCGACATCGATGATGGCCTGGCCCGCTTCAATCGCGATCACCCGGCCCTTGACGACAGTCCCCTCATCGGGAGTGTCCATTTCGAAGCTTTCCTGCAGGAGGGCTTCGAAGTCTTCCATGGTTGCTTTAGCGCACATATAGTCTGGTTCCTTTTCTCGTCTTTTCACAGGCCATGCGGTTGGCTCCGCCGGTCTTGTTCATAAATGAAAACACGCTGCCCCCCGGCAAACCGGCAGTGCTGAGTCCTTTCAGGATGGGCGCGCTATAGCGACAAGCGTCGAAAGAGGCAAGGAATTAGGCTTGCGGGGGCCACACCCCACGCAGCCGATCCATCGTCCGCTTCAGTAGACCACGCCATCCGAACCGCACCCGATAGGAACGCTCTGCGATTTCTTCCCAATTGTCGGTATCACCTGGTAGTCTGCGTCCGCCCGGTCTCGGTTCACCCTTTTCATCATGCAAGTGCAAAAGGCGCGGTACCTCTTGGACCAGGAACTCGGCAAGGCTCGGCCACTCTGCCCCGATGTCGCCAGTGTCACGATGAACCAGAACGACCTCATCGTGCTCCGTTAAGAACAGCTTGCCCTGCGAGCGCCAGGGGCCGTTCATGGAACCGATGCTGAACCAGATCTTTGGCACCCCAGGAGGACGCCCCAGTTGTCCTGCGTACAGCGAATGCGGTGCCCCCACGCCTTGATCGATCCGGCCCTGCTGACCGCCGATTGACAGATTGTGGAGTCTCAGTCCGTTCGTCACGCCAAGAAAGTCCCGCATAGGCGGCGGGATCTTCGCTTTGGTTTGCTCCGGATGGGGATAGGGCAGTTGATCCTCAAGTTCGTCAATTTCATCGGCGGAAAGCCCGTTGAACACCGAAGCGGAGTACCAGAAAGGGCCTTTCTCCGGCATATGCCCCGCACGAAAGGCGTTGAACGCACCTTCGACTGATCCGCGCGGACCAAGGACCCGCCAGATTTCCTTGATCGCCGTTTGCGTTGCTTCCGAGACGGTCGAACTGGTCATTGGGTTTCCTCGATATCCGCACTGCTGTGCGGGTAAACTATGCCTCGACACCTAACCTTCTCGCCACCACCGCCACCGCTCGCGCCACCGCCGCGTCGATCCCAAGGTCGGTCGTATCGATCACCACCGCATCCGCTGCCACCCGCAAGGGTGCATCGGCACGGCCCATGTCGCGGGCGTCGCGTTCGCGGACCTCGTCCAGCACGCGGGCCTCGTCCCCGCCGAGTTCCAGCCAGCGGCGGTGGGCGCGGACCTCGGCGCTGGCGGTGATGTAAAGCTTCACCTCGGCCTCGGGGCAGATCACCGTGCCGATGTCGCGCCCATCCAGGACCGCGCCGCCCGCACCCCGCGCAAAGCGGCGCTGAAAGTCGATGAGGGCTGCCCGCACCTCAGGGATCGCCGCCACGCGAGAGGCCGCCTGCCCGGCCTCAAGCGTGCGCAGGTCGCCCCGCGCCAGATCCTCGGGCGCAAGGGTCAGGGCCGCTGCGACCGGGTCACCGCCCTTCATCCCAACAGCCCGGTACAACAGCCCGGTGTCCAGGTGCCGAAACCCGAACCGCCCGGCCACAGCCCGCGAGATCGTGCCCTTGCCCGCCGCTGCCGGCCCGTCGATTGCCACGGTGAAGATCATCGCCACCGTTCCTTCAGCCCCGCGCGATGCTGGCCCCAAGGTCCCGCATCAGCCCCTCGAACACCGGGAACGAGGTTTGGATCGGCGAGCCGTCATCCACCGCAACCGCCGCCTTGGCCGCCAAGCCACAGACCAGAAAGCTCATCGCGATCCGGTGGTCGAGATGCACCGCACAGGTGGCCCCGCCCGGCACCCCTCCCGGCCCCATCCCATGGACGATCAGCGTATCCTCATCCTCTTCAACGCGGACGCCACAAGCCTCCAACCCCCGGGCCATCGCGTCGATCCGGTCGCTTTCCTTGACCCGAAGCTCCTTGACGCCACGCATCACGGTGCGGCCAGTGGCAAAGGCCGCCACCACCGACAGCACCGGATATTCGTCGATCATCGACGGCGCGCGCTCCGGCGGCACCTCAATGCCCTGCAGGGTGCCGGTAAACCGCACGCGCAGGTCGGCAACCGGCTCGCCCCCCTCCTCACGCGGGTTCTGAAATTCGATCTCGGCCCCCATCTCGACCAGGGTCAGGTAAAGCCCGTTGCGGGTCAGGTTCTGGGAAACGCCCGGCACGAGGATGTCCGAGCCTTCGACGATCAGGGCGGCGCAAACCGGGAAAGCGGCGCTGGAGGGATCGCGCGGCACCGCCACGGACTGCGGGCGCAACTCGGGCTGGCCGGTCAGGGTGATGACATGCCCCTCAGCCGTCTTTTCGACGTTAAGCTGCGCGCCAAAGCCCAAAAGCATCCGTTCGGAATGGTCGCGGGTTGGTTCGCGTTCGATCACCACCGTCTCGCCGGGCGCGTTGAGACCGGCCAGCAGCACCGCCGACTTGACCTGCGCACTGGCCACCGGCAGCGCATAGCGCACCGGCACCGGGCTTGCCGCGCCGACAATCGTCATCGGCAAACGCCCGCCCTGCCGCCCGTAGGCCCGCGCGCCAAACAGCGACAGTGGGTCAGTCACCCGCCCCATCGGCCGCTTGCGAAGGCTGGCGTCCCCGGTAAAGGTCGCGGTGATCGGCGTCGTCGCCATGGTGCCCATGATCAACCGCGCCCCGGTGCCGGAATTGCCGACATCGATCACATCCGCAGGTTCCCGAAACCCGCCCACGCCCACACCCTGCACCGACCAGGCCCCCGGGCCTTGCCGGGTGACAGTGGCCCCAAAGGCCTGCATCGCCTTGGCGGTATCCAGCACGTCCTGCCCTTCCAGAAGGCCGGTCACCCGGGTTTCCCCCACGGCCATCGCCCCGAAAATCAGCGCCCGATGCGAGATCGACTTGTCGCCCGGCACCTCGGCCACGCCGCGCAAGGGCCCGGACCGGGTGGATTTCATCGGTTGCGCGTCGCCATGGGCTGCCATTGGTCTCTCCGTCACAGGTTCCGCGCCTGATAGCGTAACTGCTGGGCGCGGTCCATCACCTGAACCGCAGGCACGGTCCCGCTGGCGGACCCTCCGGGGGGAGTATTTGGCAAAAGAGCAAATCCATGCAGGCTTGCTTCTTTCCAAATACTCACCTTGTCCTTAGCGCCGCCGAAAGGTCAGGTAATGCGGCGACCGGCCTTCGCGCAGGGCCTTTTGTTCATATCTGGTGGAAAGCCAGTCGGCCCAGGCCCCGCCCAAACCGGCCTGACCAACCAGGTCGAACCCGGCGGGGGGAACTTCGTCCAGCGTCTGGCGGACATAGTCGGGAATGTCCGTCGCTACCCGAAACTCGGCCCCCGGAACGCAGATCCGGGCCAGCGGGCCAAGATATTCGGGCGTAACGAACCGGCGGCGGTGGTGGCGGGCCTTGGGCCAGGGGTCAGGATAGTTCAGAAACACCTTCGACAGGCACCGCTCCGGCAGCACGTCAAAAAGATCGCGCACATCGCCGGGGTGCAGCCACAGGTTCGCAACCCCCGCCCCCCGAATCTTGCCCAGAAGCATCGCGATGCCGTTCACGAAAGGCTCGGCCCCAAGGATCGTCACGCCGGGGTTTGCGGCGGCCATATGAACCAGATGCTCGCCACCGCCAAAGCCGACCTCAAGCCACAGCGGGCCCTTGACGAAGCCAAGATCCAAGGGCTTACGGTCGGGGTTTTCGTCCCGCGTCACGCCGCGCAACGTCAAAGGTCCGAGGTCTTCAGCCAGGTATCCCTTCTGGCTGCTCCGGAGCGTCTTGCCCCGGATCCGACCATAGAAGTTGCGCCGCTCTGGCAGTATCGCTGGGGTCATGCGCGGTTTTTTCCATGATCAAGCCGGTCCGATGCCGGGGGCGCCAAAACTCTTCGGGGAAAAATTCTGGCGCCCCCGATGGCTTAGACCGCCTTTTGCAACGCCTCGACCAGGTCGGTGCGTTCCCAACTGAAACCGCCATCCGCGTCCGGCGCGCGGCCGAAATGGCCGTATGCACTGGTCCTGGCATAGATCGGGCGGTTCAGGTCCAGATGCGTGCGGATGCCGCGCGGGGTCAGGTCCATCACCCGCGCTACCGCCGCCTCGATCACCGCCTCGGGGACCTTGCCGGTGCCATGCGTGTCGACATAGATCGACAGGGGCTTGGCCACGCCGATCGCATAGGAAACCTGCAAAGTGCAGCGCTCTGCCAGACCGGCGGCGACCACGTTCTTCGCGAGATAGCGCGCGGCATAGGCGGCCGAGCGGTCAACCTTGGTCGGGTCCTTGCCGGAAAACGCACCGCCGCCATGGGGGGCCGCCCCACCATAGGTATCGACGATGATCTTGCGCCCCGTCAGGCCCGCATCCCCATCCGGGCCACCGATCACGAAGGTTCCCGTGGGGTTCACATGCCATTCTGTCTTTTTGGTCAGCCAGCCCTCGGGCAGGACGGCGCGGATATGTGGCTCCACGATGCCGCGAATCACTTTCGAGGTCTGGCGCTTGGATTTGTGCTGCGTGGACAACACGATCGAGGTCACCTCGACCGGCTTGCCGCCGGCATAGCGCAGCGTAAGCTGGCTTTTGGCATCCGGGCCTAGTGTCGGCTCGGCACCCGATTTGCGGACCTCAGCCAGGCGGCGCAAAATCGCGTGGGCGTACTGGATCGGGGCCGGCATGTATTCCGGCGTCTCAATCGTGGCATAGCCAAACATGATCCCCTGATCGCCAGCGCCATCGCGGTCAACGCCTTGCGCGATATGGGCGGATTGTTCGTGCAGATAGTTGTGGACCTTGATCTTTTCCCAATGGAATTTCTTCTGCTCATAGCCGATGTCGCGGACGCAATCGCGCACGATGGCGTCGATGCGGGCCATCATGCCATGCGTTGCCTCTTTCGACGACAGTCCCACCTCGCCGCCGACCACCACCCGGTTGGTGGTGGCAAAGGTTTCGCAAGCGACGCGGGCGTTCGGCTCTTCAGTCAGGAAGGCGTCGAGGACGGCATCCGAAATCCGGTCGCAGACCTTGTCGGGATGGCCCTCAGAGACCGACTCCGAGGTGAAAACGTAATCTTGGCGGCTCATGGATGCGTGCTCCGTTGGGTGAACCCGCCACGCCAGGAAGCCGTTGTGGGGGTATGGGTAGGCTGCCTTAGACCTCGGACGCCAAGCCGTCAATGGCTCGCCGATGCCGAAGGGCCAGCCCGAAGATCCCGGCCAGCGCCAGCCAGACCGGCACATCGCCCCACCAGGTGTAAGGTGTGGGCAACAGCGCGCCCGGAACGCGGGTGTCCAACGCACCCGTCATGCCAAGCGGCAGGCTGTCCGTGATCCGCCCGCGCGCATCGATCACCGCCGTAACGCCGGTATTGGCCACCCGGATCAGCGGCAGGCCTTGTTCCACCGCCCGCAGTTGCGCCTGGGCCAGATGCTGAAACGGGCCAGTGCGGACCCCGAACCAGGCGTCATTGGTGATCTGCACCATCCAGTCTGCGCGTTCAGGGGCAGCGTTCACCAACCTTGGAAACACCGCCTCATAGCAGATCAGCGGCAGGACCTTGCCCATCTCGCCAAGGTCAAGGACCTCTGGCCCAGGACCGGCGGAATACGTATTGCCGACCTGCGACGCGAAGGCTGTGACCCCGAACCAGCGGTAGGCCAGATCGCCAAAGGGCATGTATTCGCCAAAGGGCACCAGATGGTGCTTGTCATAGCGGCTGACCGCGCGCCCCGCACCATCCAGCACCAACAGGCTGTTGAAAAACCGGCCCGCCGTTTCGGTCTGGATGCCGACCGCGACCGCCCGCCCGCCCGAGGCTTCGGTGATCATGCCTGCAACCGTGGGGGCATATTCCAGCATGTAAGGCACCGCCGTTTCCGGCCAGATCGTCAGATCGGCCGGCGTGCCGTCGGCAGTCAAGGCCAACAGGCGGCCCAAAAACACCTCGGCCAGGTCCGCATCCCACTTTAGCGCCTGTGCCGCATTGGGCTGGACCAGCCGCAGCGTACCTTCGGGCCCGGGCGGTAAAGGCGGTGCCAGTCGCCAAAGCCCGAACCCTGCCACCCCTGCAAGAACCACCCCCGCCAGCCCTGCACCTGCCAGACCCATCCCCGTCAGACCCATCCTCGCCGGACCCGCCCCGGCGTGACGCCAGGCCACCGGCAAGGCTGCCAGCGTCAAAGTCAACAACGTCAAGCCCAGGGGTCCGGTCACAGCGGCAAGCTGGTCAACCGGAGTGCCGATCCAGATATGGCCGACCATCGCCCAGGGAAATCCGGTCAGCACCACGCCGCGCAAGCCTTCGGCCGCGGTAAAGGTGGCCACAAAGGCCAGGACGGGCGCTTGCAGCCTGGCAGCCAAGGCAGCCGCCGCCGCCCAAAAAAGCCCAAGCCCGCCCGCCAAAAGCACCACCGCGAACGGGGCCATCCAACCATGCGCCGCGGCATCGACCCAGAACGGCTCGACGATCCACGACAGGGCCAGCGCAAAATGTCCGGTGCCTGCCGCCAGCCCCAGCCAGAACGCCCGGCCAGTCGCCCCAGCCTTGGCCATGACCCGGATCAATCCGGACAGCGCCGGCAACGCCACCCACCATGCCCCCCAGGGCGCCTGGCCCAGCGCCACGATTGCCCCCAGGGCAAAGGCCAAGGCCACAGGCCGCAACCAGACGTGACGACGCCCCCACACCGATCAGGCCGCGCCCTGGTCCGGGACCGGCAGCCGCACCCGAAGCCGCTTTATCCGGCGCGGATCGGCATCGACGATTTCGAACTCGACCCCGCTTTCATGGGTGATCACCTCGCCCCGCGCGGGCACCCGGCCGGACCGCAGAAAGACCAGGCCGCCCAGAGTGTCGATCTCTTCGTCCTCGTCGCCGGTGCGCAGCGCGATGCCCAGTGCCGCCTCGATCTCTTCCAGGGGCGCTATCGATTGCGCCAGGATCACCCCGGGGCGTTCTTCCTTCCACAGGGCGCCTTCGACTTCGTCATGTTCATCGTCGATTTCGCCGATCACGGTTTCGATCAGATCCTCGATCGTGACCAGCCCATCGACCCCACCGTATTCGTCGATCACCAAGGCCATGTGGACGCGCTCTTTCTGCATCTTCTGCAGCAAGACCCCGGTCGGCATCGAGGGCGGCGCATAAAGGATCGGGCGCAACAGCTTTTTCAGGCTGAACCGGCCGGCGGCCCCGAACCCGTGCTGCAGCGCCAGATCCTTGAGCAACACCAGCCCCTGCGGCTGGTCGAGCGTGCCCTTGTAGACTGGAACGCGGGAAAAGCCATGCTCGCGGAATACGTCGACCAATTCATCCTTGCCGATGTCAAGCGGGACTGCCACGATCTCCGCCTTGGGGATCGCCACGTCGTCAACGCGCATGCGCCGCAGAACATGCAGGTCCTGCGCCTGGCTGGGGGCACGGACGGCAGAGTGGCTTGCCGTGGCGTCGGCTGCGGGGGAAAACGCGGAAAGAAGCCTGCCGAAAAAGCCACGCTGAGCTTGATCAGAGGCGGGTTCGTCAGTCTCCCCGTCAACTGCGCCCTGCGCGGCGGGTGACCCGTCGATGCTACTGCCCATCGGCCCTTTGTCCAGAACGCACCGCCCGGTCGGGTGCGGAGCTAGTATGGGTCACAAACCCCAAGGCTGGCAAGTATCCGCACCTCCAATCCTTCCATCAAGGTCGCGTCTTCGTCCCTGATATGGTCATAGCCCAGAAGATGCAGGACGGCATGGACCATCAGATGCGTCACATGGTCGGCAAAGGGCTTGCCCTGCGCCTCCGCCTCGGTGGCACAGGTTTCCCAGGCGAGGGCGATGTCGCCCAGGGGTTCTGGGTCAGCCGCCGTGCCCGCAACCGGCGGCTCGGGCGTGTTGCCGGCAATCTCGGCCGAAAGATCCCAGGTCGGCCAACTTAGCACGTTTGTCGGGGAGGGCTTGCCGCGGAACTGCGCGTTCAGGGCCGCAATTCTGGCGTCGTCGCAGCCCATCAGGCTGATCAAGACGCCTTCGGGGGGCAGCCCTACCCCGGCCAGGGCGGCCCGCGCGGCACGGTCGGCCAGAACGCCAAGACCCGCGCCTTGCCAGCGCGGGTCCTCGATCAGTGTCTCTACCAGGTCAACCATGTCCCGCACCAGCCAAGCCTGCGCTTATCCGGCGCTTTCGTCAGCCTCATAGGCCTCGATGATCCGGCCAACCAGCGGGTGACGCACCACATCCTTCGAGGTGAAGTAGTTGAAGGTGACGCCCTTGACCCCTTTAAGAATACGTTCAGCCTCGGCCAGACCCGAGGCCGTGCCGCGCGGCAGGTCGATCTGCGTGCGGTCGCCGGTCACCACCATGCGGCTGCCTTCGCCCAAGCGGGTCAGGAACATCTTCATCTGCATCGCGGTGGCATTCTGCGCCTCGTCCAGCACGACAAAGGCATTCGACAGCGTCCGCCCGCGCATGAAGGCCAGCGGCGCAATCTCGATCCGCTTTTCCTGCAGCAGCTTTTCCACCTGTTTCGACGGCAGAAAGTCGTTCAGCGCGTCATACAGGGGCTGCATGTAGGGATCGACCTTCTCCTTCATGTCGCCGGGCAGAAAGCCAAGCCTTTCCCCTGCCTCGACTGCAGGGCGGCTTAGGACGATCTTTTCCACGGCACCACTGATGAACATTGTCACCCCGACCGCGACGGCCAGATAGGTCTTGCCGGTACCGGCCGGGCCGATGCCAAAGCCCAGTTCGTGGCTGAAGAGATTCTTCACATAGGCTTTTTGCGCCTCGGTCCGGGGCTCGATCGGTTTCTTTCGGGTGCGCAGTTCGACCCCGGTGGAAAACAGCTCGATCTGCTCGCCGGTGGCGGACAGGCCGCCTGCCTGACCCGAAACCGGGCGGCCCATCCGCATCGCGCCGTCGATGTCGCCAGCCCCGACCCCGCGCCCCGCCTCTAGCCGGGCATAAAGCGAGTGCAACACCGCCCCCGCCTGTTCCCGTGCCGATTTCTCGCCGATCACCGCCAGGCGGTTGCCGCGTCGCAGGATATGCACCCCCATCTGGTGTTCGATCTGCGCGAGGTTGCGGTCAAATTCGCCGCAAAGGTCGATCAGCAACCGGTTGTCAGGAAATTCGAGGATGGTCTCAACGATGTCCTCGACGGCAGAACGGTTTGGCGGGGGGGTCAGCGCGGTGATGCCCAAAGGGCGCTCCTTCTGCTAAGGGTCCTAGGCTCAACGATGCCGCCGGACACGGCATCTGGCAAGCAAAACCAGCCTGCCCCCCAAGTCTTGTGCCAAATGACGCAGATTTTGTGACAAATGCCGCCGGATTGCACAAAGAAAAGGGCCCCGATCCATCCGGGGCCCCATATCTTGCGTCAGGCACAGGTAGCCGGCTTAATTGCCAGTGACTTTGGGCACGCGGTCCGGCCCTGGCGCGGATGCGGTTTCATAGGGGCCAAGCACGGTGCCCGGTGGATATTTGCCGTCGCACACTGGCAGGCCGGTCTTTGGGTCAAAGCGCGGGCTGGAATACCCTTCGACGCCATCGTCGATGATCCAGACCTGGCAGCCATCGGGATCATAGGCGATGGCTGCCTCGCCATCGGTCAGGCGGATGTCGTCGGTCCCCGCATCGCGACCGGTGGCGATGATGCTGTCGGGGCCGGAATAGCGTTTGGTGCCTTCCAGCACCTCGACGCTGCCGCCGTCACAGCCCGCAACCCCCGACACCAGCGCCGCGATCAGGCCGACACGACCAAGACCCGTGTTAATCATCCCTGCAAGCGTCATGATCTTTAGCCTTTCTTGCAGATGATTTCGACACGGCGGTTCTTGGCCATGCCGGCCGCAGTGCCGTTCGAAGCCACGGGCTGCTTTTCACCAAAGCCCACTTCGCTGTCGATAACCGCGCCGACCGACCGGGCGACATCGGCCACCGTCTTGACCCGCGCTTCCGACAGAGACTGATTGTAAGCGTCCGAGCCGCGGCTGTCGGTGTGGCCGGCGATCGCGTAGGAAAATGCGTCCGATGTGCGGAAGAACGCTTCCAAAGCCTCGCGGCCCGAAGCGGTCAGGCTGGCGCTGGCGGTGGCAAAAAAGGTATCGGTGCTTTCGCTCATGCAGCTTATCGGCTTGGTGCAGACCGGTTTGCCGGTCTTGGGGTTGCGGCGCGGGACCATGTAGCCTTCGGTGCCGCCATCGGCCCACCAATGCTGGCAGCCGTCGGCATCGATCCAGACGCCCCATTCGATCTGGCCGGTCACGTTGGCGTCCTGTGCTGCGGCCATCGGTCCGAAGACCATGCCAATGCTTGCGAAGACCACCGAGAGCCGGGCCTGCAGCCTGCTTTTGAATGTCATCCTTGTCCGTCTCCTCGGTGCGCGGCTGTCACAGGCCCCGCCCAGTTGTGTGACGATTTGGTATCGTATTTTCGCAGCAGATGCGCAGAAATTCCGCAGTCGTCACATGCCAAGGTACATATTCATGCAATAAAATGGCCAGTTCGGGGCGAAACTGCAACAGTATTCGGTCATACCTAAAGTGTCGAAAGATGCAACCCTGCCAGTGAGTTGGTCGAGGAAGCTAAGACGCGCACCCGGACAAGTTGTCCGATTCGCCCATTTTCATCCTGAACATGTACCGCATGCAGGTGATCCGACTTGCCCATCATCTGGCCCGGCATCCGTCCAGGCTTTTCGTAAAGCACCGTCACCTCGCGGCCGACCATCGCTTCTTGCGCGGCACGCTGCTGGGTGGTGATCAGCGCCTGCAGTGCCTGAAGCCGGTCATCTGCGACCTCGGCCGGAACCTCGGGGCGTTCGGCGGCGGGGGTGCCGGGGCGGGGCGAGTATTTGAAGCTGAAGGCCTGGCCAAAGCCGACCTCGCGCACCAGCGCCAAAGTGGCCTCAAAATCGGCATCGGTCTCGCCGGGGAAACCGACGATGAAATCCGAGGATAGCAGGATGTCGTGCCGCGCCGCCCGGATGCGCGCCACCAGCGCCAGATAGGCCTCGGCGGTGTGCTTGCGGTTCATCGCCTTGAGGATGCGGTCCGACCCCGACTGCACCGGCAAATGCAGATAGGGCATCAACTGGGGCAGATCGCCATGGGCGGCGATCAGATCATCTTCCATGTCGTTGGGATGGCTGGTGGTGTAGCGCAACCGCTCCAGGCCATCCACCGCCGCCAGTTCGCGCAACAGCCGCGCAAGGCCCCAGGTCCCCTCTGGCCCCGCGCCGTGATAGGCGTTGACGTTCTGACCCAGCAGGGTGATTTCCCGCACACCCTGCGCCACCAGACCCCGCGCTTCGTCCAGTAGGCGGGCAACGGGGCGGCTGGCCTCGGCGCCACGGGTGTAGGGCACGACGCAGAAGGCGCAGAACTTGTCGCAACCTTCCTGCACGGTCAGAAAGGCCGCCGGGCCGCGCGTGGCCTTGCGCGGCGGCAGGGAGGTGAACTTGTCCTCGACCGGAAACTCGGTATCGACGAGCCGCTCACCTGCCGCGACCATGGCGGGCAAGCGGTGATAGGCTTGTGGGCCGACGACGAGATCGACCACGCCCGCGCGCCGCAAGATCTCGGCCCCTTCGGCCTGGGCGACGCAGCCAGTGACCCCCACCTTCATGCCCGGCTTTGCCGCCTTGAGCGGGCGCAACCGGCCAAGGTCGGAATAAAGCTTCTCGCTGGCCTTTTCGCGGATGTGACAGGTATTTAGAAGGACAAGGTCCGCCTCTTCGGCGGTGTCGGTGGTGACATAGCCTTCGGCGCCCATCGCCTCGATCATGCGCTCGCTGTCGTAGACGTTCATCTGACAGCCGTAGGTCTTGACGAACAGCTTCTTGGGGTCGGTGGTCATCGGGCCTCTCCGGGTAAGGGCGGATTTTGCGCGAAAACCGCGCCGACCGCAACCTATGGCACCCCTCTTGCATTGGCGGGCCAGATGCCCGACCTTGCGGCATCTTTTGCGGAACCCCCATGCGCCACCCCTCCCTTGCCGCCCTTCTGGCCCATGCAGGCCCTGCCCTTGCCACCGGCCCGCTTGCCATCGTGATGGCCGAAGACGCAGTCGAGGTGGACAGCACCCTTGCCCATCTGGCGACATCCGGCTTTCGCGATATCCTGCTTTTGGCCCCCGAAGGCCTGGACCTGGCCGACGCGATGTCCGAGCGCGTTCACCTTGCCACCCACGATGTCTATACCGACGCCGCCCTGCCGAACGCGGTCAATGCCGTAATGGACAAGGTGGCAGGGGCATGGGTCCATGCCTGTTACAACGCCGAATATCTGTTCTTTCCCTTCTGCGAGACGCGGCGCATCCGCGAAATGCTGGCCTTCCACACCGAGGAACGCCGCGAGGCAATGCTGACCTATGTGGTCGATCTTTACGCCGGGGACCTGGCCGCCCACCCCGACGGCGTGGCCCGGCAGGATGCCTGGCTCGACCGGTCGGGCTATTACGCCCTGGCGCGCAAGGGTCCTGCCCCCGACTGGCAGCCCCTGGACCGACAGATTGACTGCTTTGGCGGCCTGCGCTGGCGGTATGAGGAACATGTCCCCTGGGCGCGGCGGCGGATCGACCGGATCTCGTTGTTCCGCGCCCGCAGCGGTTTGCGCATGGCGGCGGATTTCACCTTCAACAACCCCGAGATGAACACCTATTCCTGTGCCTGGCACCACAACCTGACGGCCGCGGTGTGTTCGTTCCGCGCGGCCAAAGCCCTGCGCGCCAATCCCGGGTCACGCCACGCCATATCGGGGTTCCGCTGGCGCAACTCGGTGCCGTTTCAGTGGCACAGCCAGCAGTTGATGGAACTTGGCCTGATGGAGCCGGGTCAGTGGTTCTGAAACCAGCCCCTCAGGCCCGGCGCAGCCGGATCACCACATCCACCCGCGAGATCGCCATCCCCTCGGGCACCGTCGGCAGGGCCGCGATCTGCAATTCGGCAACCGGCGCGTCGGTCAGACTGTGGCTGTCTTCCCAGTAAAAATGCGGATGGTCATCCATCCGCGTATCGAAATAGCTTTTGGAGCCATCAACGACCACTTCGTTCAAAAGGCCGGCCGCGCAGAAAGCCCGCAAGGTGTTGTAGACGGTGGCCAGACTGACCTTTTCGTCAGCGCCAACCGCCGCCGCATACAGACTTTCCGCCGTGACATGCCGGTTCTCGCCGTCCCCGACCAGCAGCGCGGCAAGCACCAGCCGCTGCCGGGTGGGGCGCAACCCGCCCGCTTCTAGCCACTTTGCCACATGGTTGCTGTCGGTCACATCGTTAGCCCGAGATCTATTTCATCGCTATATATGGACCACCACCGCCAGTGTTCAACGCAAATTCGCCGCGTCGCGACCGATGCGGTCGACTTGCCAGCCCCAGACCCTTGCAAGCAAATGTTTCAGGATGCTAGGGATAAGGTAGAAACCTGCAGGAGACCACAAGGGATGGCGTCATATCCGACGAGCTTCGACAAAGAAGCCCTTCTGGCCTGCGCGCGCGGCGAATTGTTCGGCCCCGGCAACGCCCAGCTTCCAGCACCACCGATGCTGATGATGGACCGGATCACGGATATCTCCGAGGATCGTGGCGAACACGGCAAGGGCCATGTGGTGGCCGAATTCGACATCACGCCGGACCTCTGGTTCTTCGAGTGCCACTTCCCCGGCAACCCGATCATGCCCGGATGTCTTGGGCTGGACGGCCTATGGCAACTCACCGGCTTCAACCTTGGCTGGCGTGGCTGGCAGGGGCGCGGCTATGCGCTTGGCGTGGGCGAGGTGAAGCTGACTGGCATGGTCCGGCCCGACCGCAAGAAGCTGACCTACTTCGTCGACTTCACCAAGGCCGTCCAAAGCCGCCGCCTGACCATGGGTGTGGCGGATGGTCGGGTCGAGGCGGATGGTGAGACGATCTATCTAGTCAAGGACATGAAGGTGGCGTTGAGCGAGGCTTGAAGGAACAACCGCGAAAGCGGAGGTACGAATAGCGACGCAAGGCGCAGTCGTCGTTGCACTTCAGTGGAGACAGCCTTCTTGAAACGCTACGCTCGTATTGGCTTCGTTGTGTTCGCTATTTCGTTTGCTTGGTCATATTTCGACGATACGCCTGAGCTACTCCCCAACTCTTGGACAGATTCTGGGGTGATTTAAGCTACTGCCTGCACCTGCTGATCGGTTTGAGTTGCGTTGAAGTAGACCACGGCAGGCGATTGACCGCCATGGGCGGCATGGG